>Ga0247839_1000607_pt1 | contig 63196 bp, 43 predicted proteins | sample LaCruzMarch2015__6_FD_192405 | JGI IMG/M metagenome (GOLD analysis project Ga0247839, IMG submission 192405) | Freshwater microbial communities from meromictic Lake La Cruz, Castile-La Mancha, Spain - LaCruzMarch2015_16m | ecosystem: Environmental > Aquatic > Freshwater > Lake | place: Spain...
ATACGGTTACTGCTGTAGTTTCAAACAAAATAGATACGCCAAGTATTGCTGTTAGCACTACTCCTGAAAATACAAATGCAAATTGCAAAGACATAGTAATTGATGGGCTAAAACAAGAAAAGAAAGAAGAATCTTCTGAAAGTTACTGGTTCATTTTTCTATTAGGATTTGGCGGAGGTTTGGTGGCTTTACTTACGCCTTGTGTTTTTCCAATGATTCCTTTAACAGTTAGCTTCTTCACCAAAAGCAGCGGTACAAAAAAGAAAGGTTTATTAATGGCAATCACTTACGGTTTATCTATTGCCGGAATCTATACACTTTTGGCAGTTCCTTTTATCGTAGCTAAAGTACCACCAGACACGCTCAATGAAATTGCAACAAGTGCATTTTTAAATATCTTCTTCTTCGTAATCTTTGTTGCGTTCGCCATTTCATTCTTCGGATATTATGAAATTTCATTGCCATCATCTTTAGCTAACAAAGCTGATAATGCTTCCAATACTGGAGGATTCATTGGAGTTTTCTTTATGGCTATTACACTGGCTTTGGTTTCTTTTAGCTGCACTGGACCAATTTTAGGTTCATTTCTCGCAGGAACTTTAGCCACCAATCCCGACCCTTACAATATTCTTTTTGTAATGCTAGGTTTCGGCTCAGCACTTGGACTTCCATTTGCTCTTTTTGCAGCTTTTCCGACATGGCTAAATTCCTTACCAAAAAGTGGTGGTTGGCTTAATTCTGTAAAAGTGGTTTTAGGTTTCTTAGAATTGGGAATGGCATTGAAATTCTTATCGAACGCAGATTTAGTGGAACAATGGGGATTATTAAAAAGAGAACCATTCCTCATTATTTGGGCACTTATTGCTTTTGCCTTGGCTGCTTATTTATTAGGATTTATAAAATTTCCACATGATAGCCCAATCAAGAAAAAAAGCCCAATCAGGTATATATTGGCATCAACGTTCTTTGCTGCAGGCGTTTATTTTACAAGTGGTTTATTCGGAAATGGATTAGAATTGATTAGCGGATTTCCTCCTCCAACATTTTATAGCTACGCGGCTAAAAATGAAGCTAAAAAAGAAGACGCAACTGGAGATGATCATTGCCCGCAAGGCATTCCTTGTGAACATGACTATAAAGTAGCCATAGAAAAAGCGAAGAAAGAAAATAAACCAATCTTAATCGACTTTACAGGTTGGGCTTGTGTAAACTGCCGCAGAATGGAAGAAGGCGTTTGGGTGGACCCTGAAGTAAAAAAAATAATGAGTCAAGACTACGTGTTGGTTTCATTATATGTAGATGAAAAAGCAGAATTGCCAAAAGAAGAGCAATTTGTTTCTTGTTTAACAGGCAAAAGGGTAAAAACTGTGGGGAATAAATGGAGCAATATGCAAGTAGTGAATTTCCAAACTAACTCGCAGCCGCAATACATTACTATTTCTCCAGAAGGTAAATTATTGAATGCTCCGGTAGGTTATACCAGTAAAGAAAACTACTTACGATTCTTAAAAGAAGGCATTTCCAAAAACAAGCAAGAAGCTGCTTTAAATTAATGATTTGAAAATGAATGCCACTGAATTATACATTCATGGTTTACCTGAAAATCAAAAGTTAATGATGGAGTTTCTGCGTGAAATAATCTTAGATACCTCATCAAAAATCAGAGAAGATTTTAAATATGGGCTTCCATTTTATTATGCGAATGGTCCATTTTGCTATTTAAATAAGCAAAAAACGAATGTTTACATAGCTTTTTATTGGGGAAAGTTAATGCCTCAATTTTCTCATTACTTTGATTTTGATACACGTGTAATGATAAAATCGCTTACATTTTCTTCTCTAGAAATGATTGAAGAAAAAATTCCTATTCTTCAAGAAATTTTGACCGCCGCCTTGATTGTAGACCAAGAGAAATACTCAAAGAATTAAAATCTCAATTTTGTAGCGAAACGTTTTTATACCATTGTTGTTGAATTCGGTATTTGTAGACCCTAAAAGGGTCCAATCTAAATAGTCAATTGTATCCAAGATGCGGTTCGACTCCTTTGGAGTCGTATATTCTTTTCATTGGTTTTTTTTATAATCATTAGATGCCTTTGGCAGCTTTCTTCTAGAAGATGACAAACGTTTATACACGTTTAAAAAACGTTTAAGTATTCCTATAAAATGTAATTTCGCTTCGATGGGAAGGGGTGATGGGTTCCTACAAAAACTAAAATTAACTTCCAAATAAAAATTCAAAAAAAGGAGTGAAATTTTAACAGTAAAGTATTTCGTTTTTTAAAGTTTTCCTAAATCAAAGTTTAACTTTTTAAGAAGCTTTGATTTTATCTTCTTAATCACAAAATGAATTTATTTCCTTTTTGTTAAAATTTCGAAAACAGCCCTACAGCCACATCAATAGCCAATCCCAATACTATGCTTAAAGATAAATTTCCTGAAGAATTTCCATAAGCAGCGCCAAATGCAACTCCAAGCGCTGCCCCAATGCCAATACCATTTATTGAGTATTTATTTTTATTGGGGGTCATTATGAAGGTATTCAATAATTTCTATAAATAATCTTTACCATTCCTCCGAAGTATCCTCCAAATCAACTGCCCCTGCTCCTAGCCTAATCAAAACTGGCTGAGCTACCGAACAATCAATTATGGTAGATGGAACCAATGCTCCATAACCACCATCTACTATCAAATCTACCATGTCTTTGTAACGCTCATGTATCAATTCTGGGTCTGTTGTGTATTCCATAAACTCATCATCATCATGCACAGAACTCGAAATAATAGGCCCATCTAAGGCAGTTACAATAGCACGACAAATTTTATTCTCTGGAATACGAATACCTAAAGTCTTCTTTGTGTTTTTAAATAACTTCGGAACATTATTATTCGCATTCAGAATGAAAGTATAAGGCCCTGGTAGGCAGCTTTTAAACAGCTTAAAAACCACAGTATCAACAGGTCGCGTATAATCTTTCAACCTGCTCATTTCATCAAAAACAAAAGTAAAATTGGCCTTTTCGGGTTTTATTCCTTTTAATTTGGCAACACGTTCCACAGCTTTTGCTTTGGTACAATCACAGCCAAAAGCATACACTCCATCAGTTGGATAAATAATTACACCTCCATCTCTCAACACCTCAACAACTTTAGCAACTTGCCTAGGGTCAGGAGTTTCTGGATGAATGCGGATTAACATTTATGAGTTTGTTTTAGCGTAGTCGGCCAGAAATTTCTCTAAACCACTGTCTGTTAATGGATGCTTTAATAAATCGGTAATTACGTTTAATGGACAAGTAGCCACATCTGCGCCGGCTTCGGCACATTGTATCAAGTGCATTGTATGGCGAATAGATGCAGCGAGAATTTGCGTTTCATACCCGTAATTATCATAAATCAAACGGATTTTCTCAATTAACTCTACTCCGTTAGTGGAGATATCGTCTAAGCGACCAATAAATGGAGACACGTAAGTTGCTCCAGCTTTTGCAGCCAATAATGCCTGACCGGCTGAAAATACTAGTGTACAGTTTGTTCTGATGCCTTTTTGTGAGAAATATTTTATCGCTTTGATGCCATCACGAATCATTGGAACCTTTACAACAATTTGATCGTGCAAAGCAGCAAGGTTTTCACCTTCCTTTATAATGCCTTCATAATCAGTCGAAATAACCTCTGCACTCACATCTCCATCTACTATTTCACATATATCTACATAATGTTTTAAAATGGCATCTGTTCCTTTAATGCCTTCTTTGGCCATTAAACTTGGATTAGTTGTAACCCCATCTAAAACACCAAGGTCTTGTGCGTCAAGTATTTGAGCTAAATTTGCTGTGTCTATAAAAAATTTCATGCTGAATTTAATTTTTGGCAAATGTAAAGTTTTATAACGCTTCAAGGCTAAACCTTTTCTAATTTTACTTAATTTCACGCACCAATTATTAAGAAACGCAATGGCAAAGGCAAAAGACAGAGTTAACGTTGTATACTCAACCAATCCAAATTTTAGTTATGAAACTGAATCGGATAACGAACAAGACACGTTACCGCCTGCAAAACAAGATTTACGCGTACAATTAGATAAAAAATCAAGAGCTGGTAAGCAAGTTACATTAATAACAGGCTTTATTGGCACAACAACCGATTTAGAAGCCTTAGGGAAAACTTTAAAAAACCTTTGTGGCTCTGGTGGAAGTGCAAAAGATGGGGAAATAATTATTCAGGGCGACCAAAGAGAAAAAGTAATGAAATACTTGCTCGAAAAAGGATACAAAGCTAAAAAGGCTGGTGGTTAATTCTTCACAATCCTCTCGTAAATAGCTTCATACAAAGGCAAAATAGCATCTATGTTAAAAAGTGAAGCTTGTTGAGCTGCCTGGGTTCTGAATTTCTTTAATAATTCTTCGTTTTTCAAAAGGTAAAGGGCATTTTTAGCCATTTCATCAATATTGCCAACATCACTTAAAAAGCCAGAGTACCCATGTTTGTTTACCTCAGGAATCCCTCCAGTATTTGTAGAAATAACTGGCACATGAGAAGCCAAAGCCTCCAAAGCTGATAATCCAAAACTTTCCGACTGGGATGTCAATATGAACAAATCCGACATGCATAATAGTTTTTCAATGGCTTTGGTTTTACCTAAAAATATCACATCATCTATTACTCCTAGATTTCTAGCCAAATTTTCCACATTTCCTCTTTCTGGACCATCTCCAACTAACAATAACTTACTTCGCACTTCTTGTCTAACTTTTTCAAAAACCTTCACCACATCTTCAATCCTTTTTACTGGTCTGAAATTAGAAATGTGAATTAAAATCTTTTCATTGTTAGGGGCGTAAAGACTTTTAAAACATAAATCATCTGCTTTCGCATAATTGGTAACATCAATAAAGTTAGGCACTACCTCCACTTCCCTATTAATATTGAAATACTTTAATGTGTCGAGTTTTAAACTTTCTGAAACAGCTGTAACTGCGTCGCTTTCATTTATGGCAAATTCAATTACTGGCTGGTAGGAAGGGTCTCTGCCCATTAACGTAATATCAGTACCATGTAAAGTTGTTACAAACGGCACTTTTTTTCCTTTTGTCTTTAAAATTTGTCTTGCCAAAAATGCAGCAGATGCATGAGGAATGGCATAATGCACATGTAACAAATCCAAATCTTGGTGAATGGCAACATCCACCAGTTTTGAAGTCAATGAAATTTCATATGGTAAGAATTCAAATAATGGATAATTAGCAATAGGAACCTCATGATAAAAAAGATTTCCTGAAAATGTATCTAATCTAAATGGTTGACTATATGAAATAAAATGAACCTGATGTCCCTTGGAAGCAAGTGCTATTCCTAACTCTGTTGCTACCACTCCGCTCCCACCAAATGTTGGATAGCAAACTATTCCAATTTTCATATGTTATATTCTAAGTTGTTAAAGTTAATGTTGCGTCGCCGTAATTAATTACTGCATTTAATTCTTTTAATAAATCACTTCCAAGAACGCCATCAATTTTTTGTACGTCAATTTGATGATACGATTCATTCACATGCTGCAGGTCTAACACAACTGCCTTGTACTTTTCAATTTTATGTTTGCCCAAAGTTATAGAACTCAAAACTGTATAATTACCTTGAAGTGTGCTGGTTCCTAAACCTGTTGAAAGTCTATCTAAAGTGAGTAAATTAATATCTGGGAAATGAAACTTCATTCTTGTTTCATCAAAAACAGTTCTTGATGCACCTGAATCAATAAGCAATCGCAATTTCTTTCTTTTTACTTTAACATCAATCATTAAGTGAAATCCATCACCTTGAATATCTGTAATTTGAATAGATAAAATTGATTGCATATTTTCTTGAATGAAAAAAGGGGCCAATTAAGCCCCCTCATCCTTTACTTTCTAATAAATTAAACAGCTGAAGAACTTACCATTCCATCATAAACATCCATCACTTCTTTAACAGCAACAGCGCTATCGGCCAATAATTTTTTCTCATCGTCATTCAATTTCAATTCGATGATTTCTTCAATTCCGTTTTTTCCTAGTTTAACTGGTACACCAAGATAAATATCTTTCAAACCATATTCTCCTTGCAACCAAGCGCAACAAGGAAATATTCTTTTTTGGTCTCTTACAATTGCTTCAACCATTTGCGCTGCAGCTGCTCCTGGTGCATACCAAGCAGAAGTTCCCATTAAGTTTACAAGTTCTCCTCCACCTTTCTTTGTACGCTCAATTATGGCATCTAATTTATCAATTGCTATTAATTCAGTAACAGGAATTCCAGAAACTGTTGTATATCTTGGTAATGGAACCATTGTATCTCCATGACCACCCAATAGCATTGCCTGAATATCTTTTGGTGAAACATTTAAGGCTTCTGCTAAAAATGCACGGTATCTTGCTGTGTCGAGAATTCCAGCCATTCCAAATACACGACGAGGATCCACTTTTGCAGTTAAGAAAGCAACATAAGTCATTACATCTAATGGATTAGAAACAACAACAATTTTTGCATTTGGAGAATGTTTTATCACGTTCTCTGTTACAGATTTAACAATACCAGCATTGGTTGCAATTAAATCATCGCGACTCATTCCCGGTTTACGAGGAAGTCCTGAAGTAATCACTACCACTTCAGAATCTTTGGTTTTAGAATAGTCGTTTGTGTAACCAACTACGCGTGAATCATACAAATTTATTGGAGCAGTTTGCCACATATCTAAGGACTTCCCTTCAGAAATTCCTTCTTTTATGTCGATTAAAACTACCTCATTTGCTAGTTCTTTTTCTGCAATTACGTTTGCACAGGTTGCTCCAACGTTCCCTGCTCCGATTACTGTTATTTTCATAAGATGAATTGTGATGTATTTATTATGATTGCCTTAATGCGGCGCTAAATTATAAATTAACCGCTTGTAAACTATCAAGTTTTAATTTTTTAATCATGAATAATTAAGTGAATAAATACCTTTGTCTTTTATCACCCAAAATAAATGGCAATAAAAAAACAATATAAAACCATTATTCTTCTAACGCTAATTCTAGTTGTCTCCGAACTTATTTACTTAGGATTTAGAAAAGAAATAATTACAATTAGTCCTACAATTATAAAGTTTATTGAGGTTTTCCTCACATTTATTATCTCATTGTTGATTGTTTCTGTGACACTTAAATTTACCAGCAATAGAGTATGGACAATGTTTGAGAAAGAGATGGAGCTCGAGCAAAGAATTATTGTTTCTAAATTGTACTCGATTTCCCTTTATAGTTTAGCGTTACTGATTACTTTTTGGAAGGCCGGAGTTTCTCTTGGAAACTTAACCCTTTTTATGGGGTTGATTGCTACAGGTTTTGCTTTAACAATAAGAGATTTATTGTTTTCCTATTTTGCTTGGTTCATTATTTTAAATAAAAAACCATTTCAAATGGGCGATTACATTAAAATTGGAGACGAAAGTGGCCTAGTTACAAGAATTGGCACCTTCTTTTTTACATTAGAAATGCAAAATCCAGGAGAGTTTCTTAAAATTCCCAATAGCCAGATTATGACTAAATCTATCTATAACAAAGGAGAAGGAAAGTTTAGAGATGAAATAAAATTTGGATTAAAATCAATTCCCGAAGACTTAGAACAAAAGCTGAATGCATTAAGTACTTTTATAAGAACTAGGTCTGCATTTAAAGAAAATGTAAAATCTTTGTTGATAAGCGATATTAACGGATGGTATATTTACATTTCTTATCTAACTAACTTTAAACAAGACCATTTAAAAGCTGCAATTTTCATTGAGGCTCATAGATTATTTGAACTAGAGCTGAAACTAACACAATGAAATACTTAATTCTACTGGCAATATTCAATTTTCAAAATTTGTTTTCCCAAAGTTTGAACGAAAGTATTATAAGCAATTTACCAACGGTTTTAAATGAATCTTCAGGATTAGAAAGAGATGAACAAGGAAACTTTTGGTCGCACAACGATTCTGGCGGAGAACCTGAATTATATCATTTCTCAGAAGAGGGAACATTGCTGCAAACAGTAAAAATCTCAAATGCTGAGAATATTGATTGGGAAGATATTGCGCTCGCTTCTAATGGTAGAATGTTTATTGGGGATTTTGGAAATAATGGAAATGACAGAGAAGATTTAAAAATCCTAATTGTAAACATCAATAACTTAAATCCTGGATTCAATTTAAGAAGCGCTTCAATTATTAATTTTTCTTATGCAGAACAAACTGCGTTCCCCCCAAACGATACAAAGAAGAATTTTGATGCGGAAGCAATGGTTTATAAAAATGATTCCATTTTCATCTTTACTAAAAATAGAACGCAACCTTTTGATGGAAAATGTTACCAATATTATTTGCCAGCAATTCCAGGTAACTATCAGATAAGCCGTTCAGATACTTTATATATTGCAGGTGGCGATGCAGAATCACGTATAGTTGGGGCTGATTTTGATTCAATAACCACTAAATTAGCATTACTGACATCTACAAAAGTCTTGATTTTTCAGCCTAACACAGGCAATACGCTACTAAGTAGTACCCCAACTATAAAGTCTTTTGTAAACATTACTCAAAAAGAAGGAATTTGCTGGGGCGATTCTTGCAAACTGTATTTTACCGATGAATACATTGAAGCACTAAACATTGGAGGAAAATTGTACAATGCAGAATTGTGCGCTTCATTAGGAAACAAAAAAATTGAAAGTCCTGAATTTACAATTTATCCCAATCCTTCTAATGAAACAATTTTCATAAAACTCAATAAATCTGCTTTTAAAAAGAGGAACATAACTGGTGAATTACTTACAAGCTATGGTGAATTTGTAAAAATAATGGAATGGAATCTATCTGAAAACGAAGGGCATATAATTACTAAAAACCTTCCTAAAGGGCTGTATTTATTGAATCTTAATGAAAATGGAAAGAATTTAAACATCTTAAAAATTCTCATCAACTAAGCTTTTTATTAACATTTTGATATGTATAATATCCTTTGTTTTTTGCTTGTTTGTATCAGAAAACTTTAGCTATTTTACACTCCTGCAAAGAACCTAACACTCCTAGCCTGAATTTTATTGAGTCAATCTATGGAAAGCCGAAACATTTATGTGATTTGCTCGAATAACTTGCTGTTTTGATAAAATAATTATCGCATGAAAAAAGATGTTACTGCAAAAATATTTATCGTTGAAGATGAGCCTTTCTTCGCAAATCTAATTAACTACGATTTAGAAGCAAACTATTACGATGGAATAAATGTTTACTTCAATGGTGAAGATGCAATCGAAAACCTAGGGCTTAATCCTCGGGTTGTAATTCTTGACCATAAATTACCTGGTATTTCAGGATTAGAAGTTTTGAAAAAAATCAAAGCCTTTAACCCAGATATTCACGTAATATTTTTGTCTGGCTCTACAGCTATGGACACTCAAATTAGCGCTTTCAAAAACGGTGCACATGATTTTATCATTAAAAATGAGAATGCTTTTGAAGAAGTGAGAGGTTTGTTGAAAAAGATTTTCAATGACACTGTGGACAGTTCTGGTGAATTAAAAGTAAAAAATTATCCTGGTAGAAATTAATTCTTCTGTAAAACTATAAGGAAAGCTCATTACGTTGTAGTGGGCTTTTTTATTTTAACAAATATGGAAGATTTCCAAAATAAACCAAACTGCTTAGTAATTGCACACCTCGGCAATAAAACAAAAAAATCTCAAAGATGGAGTTACAGTATTGTTGAGTGGTTTGGAATATTTACAGCTAAAATAATACTCAAAAACACCTATAAAAAGATGATAGTTTGTAATGCAAAAAGCGCTTCAATAACTGAAATAAAAAGGGAAGTCGAGCTTTTACCTCAACATGAATCTTTAGATATTATTTTAAATGTTCATGGCTTAAAAACTGGTATCTTTTTGTTTGAAAATGAATTCATTCCTATTTCGACTTTTTGTGAATTATTTAAGCAACACAAATTGCGACTTGTCTATTCTACGGCTTGTTATGGAAAATATCATCTTCAAGAATGGGCAAACGTGAAAGCAAAATCTGCAATTGGAGCAGCGGCAGTTAATGGAAACGCTCTTACAGAATATCCATTTTTTTTATACTACTGGAAAAAAGAGCATTTTTCAGAAGTAGCTCTGCAAAAATCAAGTTTTATAAAATTAAACCAACTTCAAGATATTATCGCAAGAAAGATATTTGGTTTTAAGGAAGTTAATAGCAGCAAAACTATTCTTGGAAAAGCTCATATAAATTCATAGCGCACATTCTAGTTATAACAAAAAGAGCCCTTTTCACATAAATGAAAAAGGCTCTTTTTAAAGATTTATTAAAATCTATTTAGTTTTTCAATAAACGCTCAACAGCTTTAAAACCATTTGCTTCAACGGAAATTGTATAAACTCCAGCAGTTAAACCTTGTATGTTCATATTGTGATTAATTACACTGTTAGAAGCTGCATTTAAAGTTTCAGATTGAACTTTACGTCCTGTCATATCAAAAATGTTAATTATATAATTTTGATCAACACTTGCAGTTTCAATATTTAATGTCACAGTTTCGTTTGCCGGATTTGGATAAACTCCTAAGAAAAATGCAGAACCATCTTCGTCAGGAATATTATTTTGACCCATTTCTGCAAATTTACCCCCGTTTGTAAGCGGTTGACAAGGATAAGCAATTACACCATCTACATCATAACCGTCTGCAGCTCCAGGGAAACGAGAGCTTGAACGTGTAGATTTATCAATGATTTTTAGATAACGAATTGTACGAACACCTCCATCTAATGGCATATTTCCGAAATCTAAACTACCGTCACGACACAAACGACCTGCTGGTAAAGATGCCGGCTCCAGTGAAGATGGATCAGCTGCCAACAATGTGAAATTAACACCATCATTAGAACCGTAAAACTCAGCAATTTCGGGATAGTTATCGCAAGATCTTCCAGCGCTTTCGTTAAAAGTTGTTTCATAAACAAACAAATCTGGACCAGTTACATCAAATACTGTATAATCGAATTTCAATGTAATTTGACCTTCTTCTACACTTGCTGTGCTAGTTTTGTCAAACCCTAAAGAAACAAAATTTGGAGTAGCTGTTGCATCAGACATTTGAGGCATTAATGTAGATTTACTAGCATCGCGTCTGTTTAAAGCAGGTAAGTTACTGCTTCCTTTCATGGTTCCTTGAATAAAATTTTCAAAACCAGTTGCAAATATTGGTGAACCAGGGGCATTTGGAACAATAGCACTTACATAATTTGCACGAGCACCGTCAACGTCGAAACCATCGGCGTTTGGAGCAAAACTTCCATTTGGAGATACATCTACAATTTGTAAATACAAGGCCCAAGGCATATTTGCTGGTAAATCAAAACCAAAATTTTGACATGCATTTGTAACAACTTTTACCCAATTGCAGCCATCTTGAGAAATATATGCATCTGCATACTCTGGCCAAGTACCGCAATTTGGTGTATTGTATGATGTTTCAAATACTTCTACATCAATGCCTTCTCCTTGCCCAATTGGTTGACTAAAATTTAAAATGATGTTGCCACCAAATCCCAAAGAAGTAAAATTTACAGTTGCTGAGTTTCCTGGAACTTCACCCATGTCAATATCACTGTTTTGAGGAATTCCAATTGCATTCGCATCATCTGTTCTACCAGGAACAACAAGATCAACTTGACCTAAACCATCGGCTGTAGTTCCTGGTGTATACGTACCTGATGTTGGATAAATAGGCTGCGCAAAAGCGCTTACCAAGCCCAATCCAAACATCGCAATTCCTGTTAATACAGGCGTTTTAATTTGTGTTAAGGTTTTCATGTGTAAAAAGTTTTAAATTTGAAACAAATGTATACAAGTTAAACGCATTCTTACAACATGATTTAAGTCATTAATTTACAAATTAAATGTCTATATCTTTTTAAAGTAAATTTATAGCACTTATATTATAACAATAACGATATATTTGCCATATAACACACTTTTTGATAGTTAAAAACATAACCTATTCTTACATACAAGATATCAACACTTTTTAGTTAAAGAAATAGTATTAATACCTATTTATTCAGAATTAAAAATTAAGCAACCATATAAATACTTATTATTTAATTATTTGCTTTTTGATGTAAATATTTAGCTCTATTGAGATTTTTTGCATATAATTTTATTTAATAAAAACCATAAAAAAGAGGCTATCTTTTTCAAGACAGCCTCTGAACATATAATCTAATACTTAACTATCAGTTTTTTATGATTTTTGAGCTTTGTTTCTGGCCTGCTGATTCCACAGTTACAATGTAAATTCCTTTCGGAAATGCAACTCCACTTACATCATGTGTATATTTTGTGTTACTAGGTACAGTAAATTGTTCTTTAAAAACCCGTTGACCAACTGAATTAAATACGCTCATGTTAACTTTTTCATCAACTGAGCCCGATTCATAGTTTACAGCAAACACATCTTTAAATGGATTCGGAGAAATGCTCATCAAAGCTACTTCATCTGGCATAGAAACATTGTCGAAAGCGCGAATTCTTGTTTGTTGTCCACATTCTGTGCTTAATACAATTACTCCATCTAAATCATATCCATCTGCAGAATTCGGGAATGAACTTGCAGGAGAACGATCAGTAATTCTTAAATACTGTATCGCATAAATACCGTCTTCTAAATTCATTTCACCGTCTTGGCAAACTTCTCCCATTGGAAAATAAGTTATGCCATCTAGTGAACCTTCGAACATTGCTGCTTCAGGATAAGCTTGGCAGCTTGGCGCGCCAAATGAAGTTTCAATTGCTTTTAAATCATTTCCTGGTTTGTTGAAAATAACAAAATCAAATTTCAACACCAATGAACCAGTAAAACCAAGTGAAACAAAGTTTACACCAATGTCATTGTTTTGTGGAATTCCCAAAGCACTTTCAGCGTTAATTCTAGTACTATGAATCGGAGTTCCATTTTTACGTGTTCCTTGATTGTATTCGATAACATCTTGGGCAGAACCTGCTACTAATCCATCATTTCCTGGATTAACTGCGGCTCCATTTAAACATTCCACTCCATCAATATCATAACCATCCGCTATTTCATTATAAAATGAATGAGTAACATCACTTATATCTCTTATCTTAATGTATTGAGCCCAGCTCATTACTCCTAAATCAAAAAATGCATCTTGGCACCCTGTTCCCAAGTAAATATAATTACACCCGTCTTGAGATGCATACGCTTCTATTTTTTCTGGATATCTGGCGCAAGTTCTATTCCCAAAAGTAGTTTCTGTAACTTTTATATCATCTCCATTTCCATTTGCAATTGGCGAAGCAAATTTTAAAACTATTTCTCCTCCAAAGCCCAAAGCCACAAAGTTTAAAGTATTGTCATTTTGCGGCGCTCCTAAAGCTCGTGAAGTAACTCTTCTTTCTGCAGCTACAGGTTGACCATCATTTCTTTTTGTTGGTGTATAGGAAACCACTTCAGTTATGTAACAACCTGAAAGTGGACAAGTTTCGTTCGATGCAACAGTAATTACTTCATGCCAAACTAGGTTAGAATTGTTTCCATTATCATTAATGCTACCTTCATCAGTTTGATTTTCTCCTTCATCTTCTTGCCAGCGAATTCTAACTGAATTTGGCCCTGGCATAGTTGGAGTGCTAAACATCGTTTCTCCAGGATTTGCTACTAGTAAACCAGTTGCAAAATTTGGATAAACATCCCAAGAAACAGCAATGTTCTCAGCGTTACTATTTACGATTTTCCAGTGCTTCTCTAAAGAAGGATTAGGAGAACACATCGCAATTAACTGCAATGGTTGTTGACCGTTTTCACTTGCAATCGATTTTTTTGAATTAAATAGATTAAAGTAAATTAATCCTCCAACTACCGCAACAACTAACATTCCTGCGGCACCAACAAGTAACCGTCTCCTTAAGGATGTTTTTAATGCGTTTTTAACTCTGATTGTAGGTTTATTATTCATTTTAAAAGGTTTAATCTCCATTAAGGAGTGTTTGCCTTTTAGACGAAGCACCTATTCTTTAGTTTCACATCTATTTAACTGTATATTGTAAGATTAAATTTGAAAATGTATAAAACAAAAAAGGCGGCTCCATTTGGAAACCGCCTTTTCTATTGAACTATATGCGTTTTAGTTTTTTACAACTTTAATAGTTTCTTTTGAAGAATTTGATTCTATTGTAAGGAAATAGATTCCTTTGTTTAAGTTGCTTAAATTTAAGTGATGAAGTGTGTTACTTGATTTAGCTACATTAACTGTTTCCATTTGAACAGTTTGTCCTAAATAATTGCTAACACTGATAGTAACTTTGCTGTCTTGATCACCAGTAATCAACTGAATATTTAATTCATTAGTAAATGGATTTGGGAATACTTCTGCACCGAATACTTCATCTGCAACCATTGTATTATCAGAAATTTTAGATCCTGAAGGAGCAGAACAATCGTTGATAACAGTTACACCATCTACATCATAACCATCTGCTGTTCCACCGAAAGAACTTGCTGGAGAATGATCAGTAATTCTTAAGTATTGAATTACACCTGCTGCATTAATGTCTAATTCTCCATCTAAACATAACTCATCTAGGTAAGTCCAGCTTACTCCGTCTAAAGAACCTTCGAAAGTAGCTCTTTCACCATAAGCTGAACATGAAGGATTTCCGAAAGAAGTTTCAGTTACTAAAAGGTCATTTGCTAAAGGATTATCAAAAATTACATAATCAAAACGTAGTGTGATAGTTCCACCAAAACCTAATGCTACAAAATTAATTGTGTTGTTATTTTGTGGAAAACCAACTGCATTTGCTGGATTAGTTCTAGCAGGCGAAATTGCTGAGCCATTTTGTCTTGCTTCAGGGATATAATCGAAGGCTTGAGCAGCTGCACCTTGCAATAAAGTTGAAGGAACTGGATTTGGTTCAAAACCATTTAAACACATAATACCATCCACATCATAACCATCTGCAACTGAATTATTATAGCTAGCGTCAATTGGACTTGCGTCTACTAATTTAATGTATTGTGCCCAAGCCAAAGGACCTAAATCGAATTCGGTATCTTGGCAACCTTCATCTAAATACACATAATGGCAACCATCTTGAGATGCGAATGCTTTTACTCTTTCTGGATAACGAGCACATTCTGGACCACCAAAAGTAGTTTCAAATACTTTGAAATCATTTCCATCCCCGTTTTTAATAGGACTTCCAAATTTCAACACTATGTTTCCTCCAAAACCTAAAGCTGCAAAATTTACAGTTGCCTCTGAAGTTGGAGCATCACTATTTTGAGGAGCTCCTAATGCATTGGTACCAATAGTTCTTGTAGCTAAAAGATTTGTCCCATCATTTCTCTTTGTAAATTCATATGAAATTACTTCTTCTGCATAACATGTTACAGGAGCATCTTCACACTGTGCACCACCTGAAGCTTTTACTGTTTGGTAATTTGAACCATCTACTGACCAGAAAATTTTAGTTGTATTAGCTGTTGGAAGTCCTGTTGAAGAACTGAATTGAGTTGGAGTCTCAAAAAAGTTATCACCTGGTAAAGCTACACCACCACCTGCTACTGATGTACCATATACACTATAAGTATAAGCAATTGGGTTTGTTGTATGATTACGAACTCTCCAACGACGAGTCGTAGCAGGATCGTTAGAGCACATTGAAGTCAATTGTAAAAATTGATTTGGTGTAAGGTCGTTAACAGAAGAAACAATGCTGATAGATTCTTTAGCACTGATTGTTTGAACTGGACCAAAATTGAGCGCCGCAAATACTGCGAAAGCTGCTGTTTTTAGATTGTTGAATTTGATCATTTTTTTGGAATTAGGTTAGTTTTATATTGTTATGAAAGCTATTACGCTATCCTTTCTACAAAGTTACATTTTTCTTACATCTGACAAATAATTTAAAATTTGCAAAAGCTACAATTATAATTATTTGATAAACAATCATTTACAGAATTATTAATAGAATATTCTCAAGCTTACTATATGTAATATGACTTAAAAAAGTGCTAAAAAAAAACCTCATTCATTCTTTTTTACAAATATCTTACGTCAAATTTGGCAAAAAAAAAGCCATTCTATTCAAATAGAATGGCTTCAAATAAAATCTTTAAGAATTAATGTTCGTGCAAATGCGACTTTTTTCTACTATACAAAAAGTAAACTAATACTCCTAAAGTACCCCATATAATAAAAGCATACCAAGTATGAATCCGAACCTGTGTCATTAGAAAAATATTAAATCCAATTCCAAGTGATGCGATAATAGGTAAAAAAGGTGTTTTATAAGGTCGTTCCAACTGGGGTTGCTTAACTCTTAGAATCCAAACTGCTGCGCACACCATTGCAAAAGCTAATAAGGTTCCCATACTGCACATTTCAGAGACAGTGTTAATAGGTGTAACTGAAGCAACAATTGAAACAATTAAACCTACTAAAATGGTACTTCTGTAAGGAGTTTTGAAAACTGGGTGAATTTTACCAAACAAACTTTTTGGCAATAAACCATCTTTTGCCATTCCTAAAAATATTCTGGTCTGACCTAGCATCATTACTAACATAACCGAAATCAAACCCGCAGTTGCAGCAATGGTAATAAGGTACACAGCCCAAGTCAATCCAACACCAGAAAATGCCGAAGCTACCGGAGCACGCAAGTCAAGTTGTGTGTATTTTACCATTCCTGTTAATACGAATGAAACTAAAATATATAGAACTGTGCAAATTATTAATGAACTAATAATTGCAAATGGCACATCTTTCTTTGGGTTAATAGCTTCACCTGCCTGCGTGGAAACGGCGTCGAATCCTATATAAGCGAAAAATACAATAGTTGCAGCCGTTACAACTCCCGACCAACCAAAATGCGATTCTCCATTGCTATCAAAAATCTGGTCAGGAATAAAAGGAGACCAATTTGCAGGATCTACATAAAAGAAACCTGCAACAATTACAAATAGAACTACAGCAATTTTAATCACTACAATTATGTTGTTTGTCTTGGCAGCTTCCTTAATTCCCTTATACAAAATACCTGTAACCAACCATGTTACCAAAAATGCAGGAAGATTAAATGCATAACCTGGTAAATCAATAGAAGTGTAATGGTTTGCAAGGTCTTTCAAGTTTGCTGCACCAGCCATACTTTTTACATCAGCCAAAGATTTAGCATCTTTTACCATATCATGAGCTGGTGTGCTCGCCAATGCGGCCTTCATTGCTGCTAAGTCAGGTACAATACTTCCAAATGATGCCAAATAGTTTTGTAAAGCTGTAACGCCAGTTGCTTTTGCTAATTCTGCTTGAGCAGATGAATAATCCATGCTGAGCCACAAAGGAATGTGCAAATCAAACAAGTCGAGCAGCTTTATAAAATAACCACTCCAACTTACTGCCACAGTTGTTGCGCCCATCATATATTCTAGAATCAAATTCCAGCCGATAAACCATGCAAACAATTCTCCTACAGTTCCATAAGCATAAGCATAGGCAGAACCTTCTACTGGTAAAACTGATGCAAATTCAGCATAACAAAGTGAAGCAAATAAACAACCAACTCCAGCTATTATGAACGAAATGGCCAAAGCAGGTCCTGCAAATTGATTTGCAGCAATGCCGGTTAGTGTAAAAATTCCACCACCTATAATTGCTCCAATACCAAGCGATGTTAGTCCATATCTTGTAAGAACACGGTTTAATTCACCTTTCTTAAGGTCTGTTTCGTAGGCTGATATTGGCTTTCTGCGCCAAACCGAGTTTGATTTACTCATAAATTTTAATAATTGAAGTGCACTAAAATAGAGATTCAATTATTAAAGCAACTATAAAAATTAATTTTAATTCACTTTTTAATTAAAGAAGGCTAAAAAATATTTCGCTTTTTAAATAAATCTGTTTGAATACTTATGGCTTCTGAATGTATTAGCTCATAAATTTTCTTAATGAATTTGGCGCTCAAGCCACTTGCAACGCCATTTTCTAACTGCCTTTTTAAAATCTCTTCCCAGCGCTGCATTTGAAGAATGGTCATATTCTTTTCAAATTTATAATTCCCAATTTGCTCAATGAAATTATTGCGGCTAATTAATGCTTGAAGTATTAAATCATCAATAGAATCTACACTAGCTCTCAGTTCCATCAGTTTTTGATGAAAATCAATATCTAAGGAGCCAGATTTTCTAATGATGATTTTCTCCATCAATGATTTTAATCGTTCAGGAGTAATTTGTTGCTTTGCATCACTTAGGGCAACCTTAGGATTAATATGGGTTTCCACCATTATACCTTGAAAATCCAAATCCAGTGCTTTTTGAACTACTCCTTCAATTAATTCTGATGTTCCACTAATATGACTTGCATCGCAAATAATAGGAATATCTGGCCTTTGAGATTTTAAATCAATTACTAATTCCCATCTTGGCGTATATCTATAAACTGAATTCTCAAAAGATTGAAAACCTCTGTGAATGGCTGCAATTTTAGTTATTCCAGCTCTTTGAATTCTTTCAATAGCGCCTAACCAGAGGGAAATGTCAGGATTAATTGGATTTTTTATAAATACTGGAATATCGACTCCTTTTAAAGCATCTGCTAATTCCTGAATAGAAAATGGATTAACGGTGGTCCTTGCGCCAATCCAAACCATATCAATTTCTGCTTTTAGGCAAGCTTCTAAATGTTCGGGAGTTGCTATTTCGGTTGCAACTAGCATTCCGAACTGCTCTTTCACTTGTTTTAACCATTCCAAGCCTTTTACACCAGCACCTTCAAAAGCTCCTGGTCTGGAACGAGGTTTCCAAATTCCTGCACGAAAAACATTAGTTGGAAAATGTGCATGAATTCCAGCTGCTGTGCTCAAGACTTGCTCTACATTTTCAGCGCTGCAAGGCCCGAAAATAGTAAATGGCTTGTTCCCATCAGGAATCCATTTATCAATTTTTATAGAATTAGAAGTATTCAGAGTTACAGCTTGCACAGTAGAAATAACAGATGTATTGCTTTTTTGTTTTTGATTTTACCAACCTAAAATCCAAGCAAACATCAATGGAGCAACAATAGTTGCATCTGATTCAACGATAAACTTAGGTGTTTCTTTATCCAATTTCCCCCAAGTAATTTTCTCGTTCGGAACTGCTCCAGAATAGGAACCATAACTGGTTGTTGAATCTGAAATTTGGCAGAAATAAGCCCAAAATGGTACATCATGCCATTCTAAATCTTGATACATCATTGGTACAACACAAATAGGAAAATCTCCAGCAATACCTCCACCAATTTGGAAGAAGCCAACTCCTTTGCCAGAAGAATTCGCTCTGTACCATTCTGTTAACCACATCATATACTCAATACCCGACTTCATGGTTGAAGCTTTTAATTCGCCCTTGATGCAATATGAAGCAAAAATATTTCCCATGGTAGAATCTTCCCATCCTGGAACTACAATTGGAATATTTCTTTCGGCCGCGGCAATCATCCAGCTATCTTTCGGGTCAATTTCATAATACTGTTCCATTTCACCAGACAACAACATTTTATACATATATTCGTGAGGAAAATAGCGCTCGCCAGCAGCTTCTGCATTTGACCACTGCTTTACAATGTGTTTTTGAATTCTTCTAAATGCTTCTTCTTCTGGGATGCAAGTATCGGTAACACGATTATACCCTTTTTCTAACAAATCCCATTCATCTTGTGGACTCAAATCTCTATAATTTGGAACCCTTTTATAATGAGAATGGGCAACCAGATTCATTATATCTTCTTCCAAATTTGCTCCTGTGCAAGAAATAATATCCACTTTACCTTGTCTTATCATCTCAGCAAATGATTTACCTAGCTCTGCTGTGCTCATTGCTCCAGCAAGTGTCACCATCATTTTACCACCTTCGGTAAGGTGTTTTTCGTAGCCTTTCGCTGCATCGACAAGCGCCGCAGAATTAAAATGTAAGTAATGTTTTTCTATAAATTGGGAAATTGGTCCTTTCATGTTTTCTGTTTTGAGCCGGCAAATATAAGACGTTATTTAAAGGAGAAAACAAATTTCAATTACACATTTGATAGCAAATGATAAGAATTCGTTAACATAATATTAAAGTAGGTGAGTATAGTGCTAGCTTACTTATTTATCTATTTTTGCAACCGAAAACTAAATATGACATGAATAAATTTTTACTCTCTTTAACTGCTCTTCTTTTTTTAAGCATAGCATCTTTTGGTCAATGCTCAGACTTATTTATCTCCGAATATGTTGAAGGTTCGGGAAACAACAAAGCACTCGAGATATACAATCCTACAAATTCTCCGATTAATCTCGGAAACTACAGGTTAATTCGCTGGGACAACGGAGCAATAACAGCTCCCGACAATGGAATAATGCCTTTACCTGCAAATTTGTCTATTCCAGCATACGATGTTATCGTAATTGCATTGAACTTAACTGACCCGAACGGAACTGGTCAAACAGCTCCTATTGCTGCGGCTCTTCAAGAAAAAGCAGACACTTTACTTTCCAATGGTTGCGGAACTGAACCAGGAAATATCCGTACTTTTTGTTTTAATGGTGACGATGCCCTTTCTTTAGAAAAGAATGTTGGCGGTACATGGACAAGAATAGATATTTTCGCTTGTATAGGAGAACAACCAACCAATAGCCAAGGTACGGCTAGCCCTACAGCAGGCTGGACAGATTTAGCTCCTTTTTCAAGCATGCCTGAAGGTTACACAACTGCTAACGATGGACCTTATTTTTTCCGTTATTGGACACAAGACCAAACTTTAAAACGTAAACCAACTGTAAATGGCGGTGTTACTACTAACCCTGCACCTCAGTCATTCAATGCATCTGTTCAATGGGATTCTCTTGCTGTTGATATGTTCGATTCTTTAGGATTTCACACATGCGTTTGTAATATTGTAGGATTTAATGAATTACCTGCATCTGAAAAACTAACAGTTTATCCCAACCCTTCAAACGAAAAGGTTTCATTTGAAACGGAGTTAGCTATTTCTGATGTGGTAATTTACAATATTACAGGTCAGGTTGTTGCTGAAATGAAAAATCCTTTAATCACCAAGAATGTTAGAATAGACACGCATCAAATTCCTCAAGGTGTTTATACCGTAAAGTTGATTTACAAAAACGGAGCACAGGCTTCTCGTAAAATCATTATTCAACATTAAAATAATAATCACAAATCTTAAAAGCACTGTGTAATGCGGTGCTTTTTCTTTTTCGGATGCCCATGAAATACATCCTTTCCCTACTTTTTATTTTTTTCTCTTTGAATATTTTCGCCCAAGGCACTATCAAAGGAAAAGTAACTGACCCCGCAACAGGAGAAACCATTATTGGAGCATCGGTAATTCATGCACCTGGTAAAGGAACTGTTACAGATATCGACGGAAATTTTACTTTACCACTACCAAATGGAGATTATACCATTGCAGTTTCGGCTCCTGGCTACAAAACCATAAGCAAACAAGTAAAATTAAACAACAATACTGTAGAATTGTCTTTTCCTCTTGCTTCCAACACACTTAGAGAAGTAGAAGTTGTTTCTGATATAGCAATTGCAAGAGAAACACCCGTTGCATTTAGTAATATAGACCCAAAGAAAATTCAAGAACAACTAGGCTCACAAGATTTACCAATGATTTTGAATACAACGCCAGGTGTTTATGCTACACAACAAGGGGGTGGAGATGGTGATGCAAGGGTTAGTATTAGAGGTTTTAACTCACAAAACGTTCAAGTGTTAATTGACGGTATTCCGATGAATGATATGTTTAACGGAAGAGTTTTTTGGAGCAATTGGTTTGGTTTGGATAATTTAACTTCTGGAGTTCAAGTACAACGTGGATTGGGTGCATCAAAACTTTCAATTCCCGCAATTGGAGGAACAATGAATATATTAACAGCTGGAATAGATTCGAAAAAACAGTTGAGTATTCGTCAAGAAATTGGTAATAACTTTAACGCTAGAACTGGCATTACTTTCAATTCTGGTAAGTTAAAAAAAGGTTGGGGCTTTAGCGCTGCTGGTTCTTTTAGAAGAAACGATGGTTATGTAGACCAACTGACATCAAGAATGTTTTTCTACTATTTCAAGTTAGAAAAATACGTAGGAAAACACTTATTCAGTTTCTCTGCTTTCGGAGGTCCTCAAACTACTGGTCAAAGAGATTTTACAGTTGATCAACCAATTTATACATATAGCAAAAGAATGGCAGCATCTCTTGGTGTTGATACTGTTGGTAAAACAGAATATGGTAGAAGATATAACCCAAGCTGGAATTTTGTGACTCGAAATCGAGATAATGCAGATGCGCAGCCAGAAATCATGAATACCTCTATTAATCAGTTTCATAAACCAGTAATTTCATTGAAGCATTTTGTAAACCTTAATAGCAAATTCTACATATCGAATATTATTTATGCCTCTTATGGTATGGGAGGAGGAACTGGCCCTAACAATACCATTGCGATTGACAGCACAGGAAGACAAAACTTACAATCAATTTACACATCAAACGCCACGAGCGAGTTTAATATTTATCCAGGATTTGGACCAGATAGTTTGTATAAAGGTCAAAGAAGAGCAGCCAATTTTATTAGAAAAAATTATAATGAACATCAATGGTACGGTGCATTATCACAATTTAAATATGAACCAAATACTCACTGGGATATTTCGGCAGGTATAGACTTAAGAACCTACAATGGACAGGTATTTAGCCGTGTACACGATTTAATGGGTGCCGACCTTTGGGTTTCTTCAGCAGATTTAAATGTTGCACCAAATACACCAGTTTTCGAAGGAGATAGAATGCGACAATTTATTGAAAGAAAGGTTCGTTGGACTGGAGCTTTTGCCCTTGCAGAATATAAAGCAGGAAATTGGAGTGCATTTTTAAACGTAAGCAGTTCAGCAAGTTATTACAAACAATACAACCACTTTGCTAAGAAAGAATTAGTGCTCTCCGACACTACATTACAAATTGGCTACAACGATACAATTACTTATAAAGGCACTTTCTACGATAGAAATACGCCGGAGTTGGGAGTAAATCAAAGTGATTGGCAAACATTAATTGGATATACAGTTAAAGCTGGTGTAAATTATAACTTAACCGAAAAAATGAATGTTTTCATGAATATTGGTAATTTAAATAGGGCTCCGTTGATGCAATTTGTTCTTAGAAATGATAATAAAAAGTTTCAAGGTGTAAAAAATGAGGTAATTCGCTCCATTGAGTTAGGTTACGGTTACCGTTCAACAAACTTATCTGTAAACTTTAATGGGTATTATACCAATTGGAAAAATAGGCCTACATCAGTTTCATTTACTGTAAATGGAGAGCCAATTAGCAGCAATGCTCAAGGAATGGGTGCACTCCATAAAGGTTTAGAATTAGATTTTATCTATAAAATTTGTAAAAAACTAAGTTTCGAAGGCGCAATTTCTTATGGTGACTGGAAATGGAATTCCACAGCAACAGCATTTGCTATTGATGATGCTGGAAATGTTGCTGATACAGTAAAATTTGACCCAAGAGGTGTTAGAGTAGGAGATGCTGCACAACGCACCTATTCTACAAGCTTTAGATACGAGCCCTTCAAAAGATTCTATTTCAAACCTCAATTTACTTGGTTTACATATAATTTTGCTAATTTCTCCCCAGATGGTTTGCAAATTACAGATTTGAAGAACGATTTAGGACCAAACATAGGTCGCCAATCATGGAGAATGCCTGATTACGGAACTCTTGATATAAACCTTGGATATGGTTTTGTATTTAATAAAGTTAAATTGGATGCAAGGCTCACTGTTATAAATGCTTTAGATGCTTTTGGGATTACCGATGCCCAAAGCAATCAATTTGGAACTACGTCTGCATTTAATGCAGCAAGTTCCAGTGTAAATTTTCTTCTAGGCCGTCGTTGGTTAGGTTCATTAACAGCTACATTCTAAAAATATGAAAAAGATTATCTTATTTTTTTCTCTCTTAAGCTTTCTTTATGCTTGCAGTAAAGAACAAAATACCGGAGATAAGTTATTGGGGAAATGGCAAATTTCTTCTTTAAAATGGGCAAATGGAAACCCAGTTGATGTTACAAATGACAAGCATAGTATTGAATTTCTGAGTTGTGACAAAGCATATACTGCATCTTGCTCTGGAATTTATTACTTAGATTATGCTGATACTTTAAAGAAAGATTTAAATGACACGTTCAAGTTTGAATTAAAAAACGATGAAATCTCAATTTCCAGTGTAAAAAACTCAGCTCCTGGAAATACATTTGTCACTAAAATCTTAAGACAACGCTATATTTTTGAAAATAGAAGCGATAACAATTTTGAATTAAAAAGATTTAGAACATTTGCAGACAGCTCAAATGGAATAATTAACGCAACCAAACAATAATGAAAAATAAAAACTATAAAAACATGAAGAAATGTTTATTCTCAATTTTTGCATTGGCAAGCAGTTTTGCCATAAATGCTCAAACCTCAGTTCCTACTTCTTGGAGTTGCGACAATGGAACACCTCCAACTGGTTGGACTTTTGCTCAAACCAATGCGGGTAGCACTAATTATTTAGGGACTTCAAGTTGTGATACAACTCCATCTTTAAGACTTGATTTCGATAATGAAGCGCTTGTTATTTTCTTTGGTGAACAACCGGGTGCATTTAGTTATCAAATTGGTGGCACAGCAGGCGGAGGGCCCACTGCTTGGGTTGGAGTATTTTCAGTTGATGAGTCTGTTGATGGTAACACCTGGGTAAATATTAAAACTTACCAAAACTCAGGAGAATTGCCTTTAGGTGCTTGTTTAAATGAAACTTATAATTTCGCCAATCCAGCAAGTAGATATTTGAGATTTTTCTATACTGATAAACAAACAGGTTGTAATGTTAGAATAGATGAAATTAGTGTAATTGAACCGATTGTAACTTCAGCAAACATTTCTGTAAGCCAGCAACCAGTGTCAAATTCAATTTTAAACGGTGGAATTTCTGAGCCTTTTACTGGAAATACAGTTACTTTTGATGTTACCAATGATGGAACAACTGAAGTATTGACTGTTACTGAAGTAAATGTTAGCGGTCCATTTACATTAACAAGTCCTACATTACCTTTTAGTGTTAATCCAGGAAGTTCAACTCCCCTAGTTTTTAGCTTCTCTCCAATAGCTCCAGGTACCAATATTGGAGCAGTTGTTATACTAAGTAATGATGTTGATGATGCGAGTTTTGAATTTAACTTGTACGGGGTAGATGGAGCATTTGCAACCCAGCCAACTGGAGAAATTACGACAGGAACAGCTGCATCACTTAAAACATACCGATTAGTTTATGGCTTTCAAGGTGATATACTAAACCAGGATCCTTTAGGTGGATATCTTGTATTAAGAAGCGAAAATGGTGCTGTTTCTGCCGCGCCAGTTGATGGAGTTACCTATCAAAGAGGTCAAACTGTAGGAAATGCAAAAGTTGTATATGTTGGCAGACCTGAAAATGACTCTCCTAGTATTAGAACCAATTGGGTGCAGGCTAGTAAGACTTATAATTTTGCCGCTTTTTCTTATTCAGGAAGTGGAGTTTTTACTAATTATACCAGTCAAATTAACAATGTTGCGCTTACAACACCTGCAACTCAGGTATCTGCAACAGAATATAATGGAATAGCAACTTCTGCAGCCTCTTTTGTTACTGATTTGCATAATTTAATTAACCCGCATACTTCTATTTTTTATGGCAATTATGCTTCTACTATGATTAATCTTTTTACGGTAAGAGATACATTTGTAACTGGAGCGATAACATTTGATAAAGTTATAAATTGCGTTTATAGTGGAGAAACTAAGTTGTTTAACAATCCATTTGATTGGACAGCAACTGGATATAGTCGTGAACATACCTATGCGCACAGCTGGATGCCAAGTTTCCCTGCTGATAACCCAGAAAAACCTGAATACAATGATTTCCATAATCTTTACCCAACTCGTCAAGTAAATGTGAATGATTTACGTTGTAATTACCCTTTTGGAGAAGTTGTTACAGTTGAAACAGGCTGGCCAGTAGTTAATCCTCAAGGATTTATTGGTTTAGACGCAAATGGAAATCGTGTATATGAACCAAGAGACGAGCATAAAGGTCGCGCAGCACGCTCATTAATGTACATGGCAGTTTGTTATACAGAAGGCGCAAATGTTTTTAGTTTTAACAGACCCAATGGTATGCAGTGCTTAAACTTTCAAATAGATTATCCACAGAATCAGTATTTGATGAAACAATGGCATTTTGAGCATCCTCCAACTGGTTGGGATATTGCTCGTAATGACTTTTTAGATTCATTGCAAGGAAACAGAAATCCTTTTGTAGACCAACCAGATTATGCATGTTTTATAGATTTTTCTAATCTTACAAAAATTGCAACTCCAACAACTCCTTGCTGGTTAGATGAAACTGGATTTAAAACCATCCAAAACATGAACTTAAATATATATCCCAATCCTTCTCAAGGTAATATTCGCGTTTCTTGGGCTGGTGTTTTAGACCAATTAACAATGGATGTATATGATATTAGCGGTAAAATAGTAGATTCAAGAAAAGTGAATGCTACAAACGGAGTGAATATTCAAGACATTCAATTCAACTTACCAGTTGGAATGTATATGTTGAGATTAAATGGAACAAAATCTTCTGCTGTTCAAAGATTGATAATATCCGAATAAGACTAGAATAATAAAGTAATGTAAAAGCAGCCAGTTTAGTTATTGGCTGCTTTTTTTATGCTTTTTCTTTAAATGTATTCTTTAACCGATTTACATCTCTCTGCAATTGCATAACTGTATTTGAAAGTTCAGAACGACTCAAATTGGGTTCTGGAATTTCGGAACTTATATAATGTGTAAACTTCCAAATCTCCAAAATGTCTTTTACAGCTATTTCATAAGGTTCATAAACTGGATTGGTGGAACATAAAAGAACGGTACCGTTTTCCTCAATCTGATTATAAAGCATTTTAAAGACAATGCCATCATCCTTAGTTATTACAATATACGGATTTCCGTTTCTAATAAAACTCCAGTTTTGAAGGTATTCGCCGGTTACCCAGGAACCATCTGGAACTGGAGGCATAGAATCACCAATAATTGGAAAAGTACGGTATTTCTTATTGGGCGATAAAAATGGCATTTGAAAAGTTGGCAAAACCTTTATGTAATCAGGGTCAGAATAACCAGAAGTATAACCAGCTCTAGCTTTAATTGGAACCAATTCAACATTTTCATTGTTTTGGGAATCTACCGTTGTAGCAATAATTCTTAAATGATTACCGCTAATATCTGTCTCATTTTTAGATTGAACAGCACTCCACTCCTCTTTTGAATGTTGCGCCAAATCAAGTTTTATTAATGCGTCAATTGAAACTTGATAATAATTAGAAAGTCTGATTAGATTCTCACTTCCAGGTTCTGCCGAACCATTTTCATAACCACTTAAGGTTGTTCTTTTTATTCCTAAGTCAGAAGCTACTTCTTCTTGAGATTTTGTACTATTTTTACGAAGAAATTTAAGATTAGAAGCTATCATAAAGACGTATTTTTTGTCAAATATATAAATTTGCTTTAAATCATGGCGAAATCAAGATTGATTTTGCATCCTATTTCTAATTTATTTTAAAAACCAAAGCAAAAAATTCAGAAACATGTATTTCATAACATTCGCTTAATTTCCAGTAAATACAGTTAATCAACCTTTATAGCTGAATTATTATTACAAAATGAACATGAAAAAATTTTACTTTCTTGCTCTAATTATCTGTTTGTTAATTATAACGAAAAATGCAATAGGTCAAATTTCTATAGCCGAAGCAAGAAACCAACCTTTAAATTCTTCTGTAACCATTAAAGGAATTGTTACCAATGGAACAGAGCTAGGTGTAATTAGATACATTCAAGACAATACTGGAGGTCTTGCCATTTATAGCACTTCTTTAGCAAGTCAGATTAACAGAGGTGATAGTATACAGATTACAGGAACATTGATAGATTTTAATGGATTATTAGAACTAACACCAGCAAGTAATCTCATTAATTATGGAACGGCAGATCTTCCGCCGAATCAATTGGTAACAATACCTGATTTTAACGATACTTTAGAAAGTGAATTGGTTCAACTAAATGGGGTAACTTTTAACAATGCTGGTGGCACTTTTACTGGCAACACTTCATATACTTTTACTTCAGGAGGTGCTCAAAGTACCATTTATATTAGAAATGGCTCCCCAATCGTGGGTCAAGTTATTCCAACTGGTGAAATAGACTTAGTGGGTATTTGCTCTCAGTTTTATGCGAATTATCAAATTTTACCAAGAGACATGAATGATTTTATTCTTCCCGAAGGAATTAATATCATCTCTTCTATCGACATAAGTAACATTCAACAAAACAGCGTAAACATTAGTTGGGAAACCAATATTGAAGGAACATCTATTGTAACTTATGGTTTAACTTCATCATTAGAACTTGGAAGTGTTAGCCTTCCTCAATTAGTGACAAATCACGATTTCCAATTAACCAATTTACTTCCCGGCGAGATTTATTATTACCAAGTTTCTTCCATTGCAAATGGAGATACTACTTCAAGTCTAATAAAAGTTTTTGGAACTCAATCTAATTCTTTAGGTTGGGTTAAAACTTTATTTAACCATCCAATAGATATTCAAAATGTGGAGAGTTTACCTGAATTAGTTCACATTGATGCAATTGATGATTCATTAATTGCATACATTAATAGAGCGGAAGAAAGCTTGGACCTTACCATTTATGACTTCGACAACGCAGAAATTAGTTCTATTTCACAAGCAATAAATGCTGCCCACAATAGAGGTGTTATTGTAAGGTTCATTTCTGATGGAAATCAAATTGCAGCAAATTTTGGTGTGAGTGATTTGTTACCTGAAGTTCCTAAATTATTAAGCCCTACAGGTGGAAACTTTACAATTATGCACAATAAATTTGTAGTAATTGATGCCAATCATTCCGACCCTACAAAACCTATAGTTTGGACAGGAAGTACCAACTGGACCGATAGACAAATTAACAGAGACCCAAACAATGTAATTATCATACAAGATCAAACATTAGCAAGGACTTACAAACTAGAATTTGATGAAATGTGGGGAAGTTCAGGAGCCACACCAGATTCAATTAATGCTAAATTTGGTGTAAATAAAAGAGATAATACTCCACATGAATTTGTAATTGGTGGAAAGCGTGTTGAATGTTATTTTAGTCCAAGTGATAATACTAATCAACAAATTCTTTCTGCAATTCTTTCTGCAGAAGATAGTTTGCATATTGCAACAATGTTAATTACAAGATCTGATATTGCAAGCACAATTGATGGAATTGTACAGAACGGCTCCCTTGTTAAATGCCATATAAATAATCAAAGTACTACTACTGTTTTTAGCGCACTTTCTGCTTCTTTAGGCACAAATTTGTCAATAAATCCAGACACAAATTTAATTATGCACCACAAGTTTTTAGTTGCTGATGCTGGAACCCAAAGTGACCCAATTGTATTAACTGGCTCACATAACTGGTCTAACAACGCAAACACAAGAAATGACGAAAACACCATTATTGTTCACGATAGTTTAGTAACAGACTGGTACAGAAGAGCTTTTACAGGATTAACAAATCCACAAACCACTATTCCTACCAAGTTAAGCTCTATTCATTTAAACAATGACATATCTATTTTTCCTGCTGTAGTCCATTCATTATCTGATGTAAACGTCTTGAATAATTCAAAGGAAAGTAATTTTAATTTAGATGTTATAGCAAGTAATGGCGCTATTGTTTATTCTGGGGAAATTAATGGTAATCAAAATTTTAGTTTATCTTTTGTTAATGTTCCGAAAGTGAATGAAGGTATTTACCTGATTCGTTTAAGTTCGATTTCAAAAAGCTATGTTGCCAAAATAATTGTTATTGAATAAACATTTTTAATCTTTATTTATTTAAAATAATGTTGATGTTTTAAATAATAGTAGATTAGATGTTTTTATCAGGCATGCTTCGTTTTATATTTATAGTTTCTATTTGCTTCGCAATAAATTCAAACTGCGTATATTCTCAAAAATTAGTTAATTCTGATAAATTCAATGATGCATATTTAGACGGAATACTATTTATAAAAGTAAAAGCAGAAAATAAAAATCAGGCGCAATCTGACTTTTTTAACAATCTTTCATTTAATAAAATCATCCAACAGTTTAATTGTTTATCAGTTAAAAAAGCTTTCCCTAATATCAAACCTCCTGAAAAATCAAAAAACGAAAGGGGTGAAAAATTAGCTGACCTTTCATTAATCTATAAACTTACATTCCCAGAAAACACAGACATTCTAGTTGTTAAAGAGGAATTAATAAAGTCAAAAACTTGTGAATATGTAGTTCCTCAATTCGTTCCTCGTTTGTGTTATGTTCCAAATGACGATAGCATTTCAAAACAATATGCTTTGTTTAAAATCAATGCTTTTGCAGGTTGGGATGTAAATAAAGGTGATACAAATATGGTGATTGGGGTAACAGACACTGGAATTGACCCATTTCATCCTGATATCATTGGAAATATCAAATACAACTATGCTGACCCAATTAATGGGATAGACGATGACGATGATGGCTTTATTGATAACTACAGAGGTTGGGACACAGGAGCTGATGATAATGACCCAACAGTCGATAATAATTTTCATGGTCAACATGTTTCAGGACTTTCTTCTGCAACTCCTAATAATAATGAAGGAGTTGCCGGTTCTGGCTATTTCTGCAAACTGCTTCCCATTAAAATTGCAAATCAAAACGGCTCATTGGTCGGTGCTTATGATGGCATGATATACGCAGCAGAACATGGTTGTAAAGTAATAAATTGTAGTTGGGGTGGATTTGAATATAGTGAATTGAATCAAGATTTGATTAGATACGCTGCTATCAATAAAGATTGCATAATTTTTTGTGGCGCAGGCAACAATAATGATGAAAGGCTATTTTACCCGGCTTCTTATGAATATGCAGTTTCAGTTGGAGCTACAAATGAACAAGATTTTAAAGCAGATTTTTCAACTTATGGTTACCTCCTAGATATATTTGCTCCAGGAGATTTAGTATTATCTACTTGGGCAAATGGAACTTACTTTAGAACTGGAGGAACCTCAATGGCATCGCCCGTAGCAGCTGGTTGTGCTGGAATACTTAGAAGTGCGTTTCCAACATGGTCTAGTCAACAAATTACTGAACAGTTAAAAGTAACTTGTGATGTTATTGATCAAATCCCTCAAAATGCTGAATATGCTGGAAAAATGGGAAAAGGAAGGGTAAATCTTTACAGAGCTTTAACAGAAACAGGAAGGCCATCCGTAATTTTTAATGACAAAAGACTTATCGATAATGGAGGACAACTGTTTTTACCTGGAGCTTTAGTTCAGTTAAATGGCATTCTGATTAATTATCTTTCTCCTGCAAATAATGTTTCTGTTACTGTAAGTTCTTTAACACCTGCATTTGAAGTGATAAGCCCTGGGTTTAATTTCTCAAACTTTGGCACACTCGATACATTACCAGTTATTGGAAGTGTTATTCTTTTAAAAGTAAACGAAAATGCAGGATTCAATGACCAAGGAATAATAAAAATAAGCATTAATGCTGATGGTCAAATAAATGAAGAATATCTTTATGCAAAAGTAAATGCAAACTTCATCAACATAAATACAACAGCCATAAAAACTTCAATTGGCAACAACAGTTTATTTGGCTTAACAGGAGATGGTTTTTTAAAAGGAAATGGTTATAAATTTAACAATCATTCAGATTTATTGTATGAAGGTGGATTAATGATTGGTGCAGAAACAAATCGTGTAGTAGATAATATAAGAGGAGAACAAAATGGCCAAGTTGATGAAGATTTCTTTACAGATGTACCGCTGCAATTACAAAATACATTATCTATGCTCAATGAATGGAAAGGCCGATTTTATTCATCCAACGAGTTAAATGTAGTTGTTAATCAAAGAGTAATTTCAGATACTAGTGGAGAAAAAAAGAAGTTCTTTATTTTAGAATACGATATCACAAATTATTCTGCCGAAACCTATCTCGGCATGTTTGGAGGTGTTTTTACAGATTGGGATATATTAAATGCTGGGGAAAATGAAAGCGGAGCAATTACTTCTCAAAAGCTTGGCTATGTAAAATCTGGAGATTCTCTATTCTGCGCTGTAAAAGTTCTGAATGATGGTCCCGCCCTATTCAATGTAATGCGTAATGGAGGTTCTACTGTTGAAGGAGTTGTTATTAATGATGGATTTTCTTCTTTTGAGAAATATTTGACGCTCTCAACTAACAACCAGCTAGTTACAGAACCCATTGGAGATATTGTAAATGTTGTTTCTACTGGGCCTTTCAATTTAAATCCTGGCGAAAATAAAGTAATTTCTTTCGCTTTCATTAATGCAACTAACATTAACGAACTAGGACAATTAGGAGTTTCTGCTCAACAATTTTACAATCAAACAGTAATTCCGCTTTCTCTACCAATAAAAGATTTTCAAATAGGTATTTTTCCAAATCCAGCTGATGAAATGGTAAACATCTCAGTATTTAATTCGTTTGGTAATTATAAAGTAACAATGTTGGACTTTACAGGTAAAGTTGTAAAATCGTTTTCAGATCAAAACAAAATTATGAAAATACAGACTTCAGATTTAAATTCAGGTTTGTACATAGTAAAAATTGAAACGAAAGAATACAATAAAGCATACACAATTAGTATTCAGCATTAAACGTTTTCATAAATCAATTTGCTAACACGCGTTTTTAAATTAGGTTTGTAGCAACAATTTAAAATTATGGATTTAAGAGGAATTATTTCAGTTTCAGGATTAAGCGGCTTACACAAGGTTGTGGCGCAAACTAAAAACGGGTTGCTTGTAGAATCGCTCATCGATAGTAAAAGACAACCAATTTACAATAGCCACAAAGTAAGTTCTTTAGATGACATTAGTATTTACGGAATTTCCGAAGATATCCCATTAAAAGAAATTTTAAAAACCATCAAAGACAAACTCGAAAGCAAACCAGCCAAAGATTATAAAGAAAATAGTGAAGGAGCTAAAAAAGCTTTCGCGGAGTTAGTACCCCAACACGATGCTGACAGAGTTTATGTTTCAGATATGAAAAAAGTGTTTTTTTGGTATAACTTATTGTTAGCTAAAGATCTTTTAAATGATACACCCGAAACTGAACAAGAAGGAGATACTACAAAAACCGAAATTCCAGCCGTTAAAACAGCGGCTGTTAAGGTAAAAGACACGCCTAAGTCTGCGCCTAAAGCGTCTTCTAAAGGAATGGCTAAAACACAAACAGTTCGCAAAACTGGAGGATAATCGATAAAATAATATGTCTGAAATATCTTCTCCTCCAAAAATAAACACTTTCTTACCAAAAGGTTTTAGTTATTCCACATGGGAGCAATTATTGCCCCATTTTGAAGAATTAAACAATAGAGAAATTCCCAATCTTACTTCACTTCAAAACTGGTTAATTGACAAAAGCGAATTAGAAGCGTTTTTGCAAGAAGATTTGGGTTGGCGGTATATTAAACAAACTTGCGACACAAATAGTGAAGAAAAGAGGAATTCACTTCATTTTTTTATTCAGGAAATTGAGCCTCATATAGCAAATTTTACTAATCTCTTTAATAAGAAATTACTGAATTCACCTTTTTTGAAAGAGCTTTCTAACGAAAAATATGGAGTTTATATTAGAGGAATTAAAAAGGAAGTAGAGATATTTAGAGAAAAAAACATTCCATTGTTTACCGAAATTCAAACTTTAGCTAATGAATACGGACAAATTATGGGCGGACTTTTTGTTGAAGTGGATGGAAAAACATTAACGTTTCAACAAGCAGCTAATTATCTTAAACTTCCAGATAGAGAAAAAAGAAAAGAAGTCTATTTGAAAATCAACAATAGTAGAATTGCAGAAAAACAAAGACTTGAGGATTTATTTGACAAACTAATCAAATTAAGGCATAACGTAGCAAATAATGCTGGTTATGCTAATTTTAGAGATTATATGTTTGATGCATTGGGAAGGTTTGATTATACAGCTCAACAATGCATAGACTTTCATCATTCTGTGGAGCATTTAATTGTTCCTATTGTAGAAAAGTATGAAACTTCTAGAAAAGAAAAATTAGGATTTGAAAATCTTTATCCTTGGGACATAGATGTTGATGCTGATAACCTTCCAGCCTTAAAGCCTTATGAAACTGGTGAAGAGCTTATTAAAAAAACCATTGATTGCTTTAATACTGTTGACCCCAGTTTTGGGAAAGTAATTGAAATAATGCAACAAAAAGGCCATTTAGATTTAGATTCTAGATTGGGAAAAGCACCGGGCGGTTATAATTATCCATTATATCTTTCCGGTTTACCATTTATTTTTATGAATTCTGCCGGAAATATTCGCGACATGGTAACCATGATGCACGAAGGTGGGCATGCAATTCATTCTTGGTTGAGCAAAGACCTCGAATTAACTGGGTTTAAAAATACTCCATCTGAAATTGCAGAAGTTGCAAGTATGGCTATGGAATTAATTTCAATGGAACATTGGGAAGTGTTTTTTGAAAACTCCGAAGATTTAAAAAGAGCGAAAAAATATCAACTAGAAAAAATACTTTCCATTTTACCTTGGATAGCAGCCATAGATGCATTTCAACATTGGATATATGAAAATCCAAATCACACACATGAAGAAAGACTCAATGAATGGCTGAAAACCCACAGAAGATTCTCAGGTAACGTTTTGGACCGCTCAGAATATCCAGAATTTGAAGCTTACAATTGGCACAGACAATTGCATCTATTTGAAGTCCCTTTTTACTATATTGAATATGGAATTGCCCAATTAGGAGCTATTGGTGTTTGGAGAAATTACAAATTAAATCCTGAAAAGGCCCTTAATCAATATAAAAATTCTTTAAGTGAAGGTTACTTAAAAACACTTCCTGAACTATACAAAATTGCAGGTGTTAAGTTTGATTTTTCAAGTGAAAATGTAAGTGAACTTGTTAAATTCGTTGCAGAAGAGGAGTCAAAACTTAACTAAGAATAAGAATTATCTCAATTTAAATCTCACCTGAATTCTAAAATCAGACCTCAGGGGACCTTGAGTTTCTGTAAGTCCTGAGCCTGTTTCAGCCCTATTGTTATAATAAAACTGCGCGTACCTAAACCAAATATCAATTTTGCGGGTAAGATTGTATTCAAGTGTTAAGTAAGTTCTTGAACCTTTATAAAAATAAGCAGGTATTGAAAATGAATACAGCACATCATTTTCATAAGCATATATTCTTGAATTAAAACCGTCAGTATCGAATAACGCATACCTGAATGAAAATGAAATAGGTTTACTCAATGGTTTATAAGTTATGTCTTGCATAATTAAAAACCCAACTTCTTGAGTCACATTAGGTTGATCAAACAACACATACTCTACCCTATTTCTGAATTTAAAAGACGGAGAAACTTTGTAACCAATATCAAAACGAATATTTCTTTGTCGTTGTGTTATTGGGAAGTCAATATCTAAATCTTCAATACTAGTGGTATTTCTTGCCCTGTTTCTATCTCTATATCTTAAATAAGCATCTACTGTTTTCGAGGGTGTATAATTTAGTTGCATCAACAAATCTTTTCCAACAGAAGGACCATCTACTAAATATCTCAACCAAGGATAACTCCACCTATCAAAAAAAGCGGAAGCTGAAAAATATTTACTAGGTTTAGCAACAATTCCAATTAAGATTCCTTTTTCATTTATACTACGTGAACCTTCCGCGATAGAAGCAGAATAAATTGTTTGGTAGTCCTTGGCGAAATTCCTGTATAAAACAGAAAGCGAAAGTTTAGGGTCTAGACTCGCAATTAATCCATGTGTTGTTGCCATACCACCGTTTGCACTGCGAGAGAATTCTCCGAAAAAATTAAAGTTTTTATAAATCCAATTATAGTCTATTCCTATGTTTGTGTTGGATTTACCTTGAAATTCGTACTTATTATACAAAGATTCTGTGCGAGTTAATGGTGCACTATAATCATATCTCACCCCTGTAAATCCAATATTTAATGTCCTCAATTTATATGCAACATGGCCTCCAAAAACCTGCTCTCTAATATTTCCTTTATCAGTTAGCTCTCCTGGTGTTCTATGAAAACCGCTGAAATTAAAGTTAGAAAAAGCCTGTAAATCTTGACTCAATGAATCTACACTTGCAGCATTTGTATTCGCTTTTTTGTTTGAGAAAAATCCAGTTACCTCAAACTTTCCTAATGTCCAACTAGTTGCTATTCCTCTCAGAAAAAGATTCTCATTAACCGATGTATATGGTCTCAATCCTTGTCCTGAGCGTTTTATGTTCATAGCATCTGCTGTCTTTCCGAAAGCAAAACCAGACCAAAAAGTAAGACCTTGACCAAACTGGGCTTGGTAATCGCCAATATTCAATGACTTCAGCTTCCCAATATTCTGAATAGCTAAATGTCCAGTCATAAAATCGAAACCTTGCTTTTGACTACCTTTAAAAAACTCTTCACCAGCATCCTTTTCTGCTGTAAAACCTGCACTTAAATAATTGCCATATCTAAGTCTGTATCTTGTAAACAGTCTTTGAGGACTTCCTAAAAACCTTGCGTTAGGATTATCTATTAATTGTTGCTCTGTTGCAGGCGAAAATCCCTTTTGTTCTTCTATTACTTGAGAAACCCTAAAAAATATTTCTTGGGAAGAACGTTTAATCATTTCCTTTAATGAAATATTTAGCCTATTCAAATCTCTTTCTACCTTAACATAAGGCAATAATTGATAAATAACTGCTAAATCAAATCCGGGAACGGCCTGTAACTCATAAATTGATAGCAGTTTCCCAAATTTTTGTCTGTACTGAATCAAACTATTAATTTGAAAATCACTCATCATTATCAAAGCTTGCAATTCATCAGCCTTTGCAAAATTTAAATCCAAAGGATGTTCCTGAAAAAAAGTAAGGTTCTCAAAAATATTCGTGTAGTCAATATCTTCACTCGAGTTTTCTGCAATATTCTCAATTTTCTTTTCCAAAAAATTGTCGTTTTTAGGGTCTGTAACTTGTCCTAATACAACCTTACAACAAAGCCAGAAAAATATAAGAAGCAGTTTACTTTTCACTAATCTTTAAATTGATAGGTAAGCGAAAATTGTGGTGTGAATCCCAGTACTTGATGAAAAGAGCCTGCAAAATCTAACATCAGTTTTTTCAGTTTTAAACCAAAACCAAAACTGCTATTTATTGGGTTAGAGGCGATTCCTGCTCTAAGGAAAAACATATCGGTGGCCATATATTCAAGTCCAAATCTCAGCTGCGCTTTGTTATAACTATCTTTTTGAGCTTCACCCGCGATAAACACCTTCTTAGAAAATTGATACCTTAAACCAAACCTTATTATTGTTGGAAGCCTATCAGCATCTAATTCAGTAAGTTTTGTTCTGGTTGGATTATTAATATGAGCTGCAATTGTTAAATTTGAATTTAACTTATAAATTGCTCCGACTTCAGCAGTAAAAGCGTTTCTGGCTCCGTAAACATCAGCAAACCTCACATTGAGGAAGTTCAGCTGCATACCAATACTTAATTTATCTCCAAACGAACGTCCATAGGCTAAACCAATTTTACTTTCATTGTATAATTGATAACCAAAATTTCTAATACTCAAACCGAAGGCTCCCTTTTTAACTGGAATTGCTACCACACCAGCACTTAACCCTAATTCAGGAATTAAAAATCTGTTTTCATAATAAACTCCAGCACCAGCTTTTTCTAAAAAACCTAAACCAGCTTGATTATGATGAACTGCCCAAACATCCGACAAAGTAACAGATGCATTTGCTAATCCTGCAGATCTTGCTCCAATAGGCAGGTCATCATTCCCAGCTTTTACGGCTGAAATAAATATTAATAAACAATAGGTAAATAGGTGTTTCATTCGAATCCAAAATACAACCATTTTCTATACACACAAATATATTTTACATTAATATTTCATCAATAATTTAGAGATCATTGTTCATGCCTTCTCTTGCTTCCATAACTTTACTGAGGAGCTCCTGTTTATAATCATATAACTTCTTTTTAACAGATTCCTGAGCGGTAGCAATTATCTGTGCAGCAAGTATTCCTGCATTAAGAGAGCCATTCAACGCTACCGTGGCAACAGGAACGCCTCCTGGCATTTGCAATATAGACAAAACAGAATCCCATCCGTCTATTGAGTTACTCGACTTTATTGGAACTCCAATTACTGGAAGTATTGTTAAAGATGCAACCATTCCGGGCAAATGCGCAGCTCCACCAGCTCCAGCAATAATCACTTTTAAACCTCTGCTTTCAACATTTTTTGCATATTCAAACATCAAATCAGGGGTTCTATGTGCAGAAACAACATTCATTTCGAAAGGAATTTTCATCTTATTCAGAAATTCAGCAGCAGCTTCCATGTGTTTCAAATCACTGCTACTTCCCATTATTATTCCTATTATTGGTTGTGTTTTTTCCATAATCAACTTTTAACTTTCAAGGTGTTTTTCACAATCTTTCCTTTTTCTAAAGCATTTTCGAGTGAACTGTCAACAATTGTAACATGTCCCATTTTCCTATAAGGCTTGGTTATCTGCTTTCCGTACAAATGTATGTTGACTCCGTCTAAATTTAAAACATTCTCCATTCCTTCATATAAAGCATCTCCATTAAAACCTTCTTCTCCAAGTAAATTCACCATCACAGAAGCCATCAATGCATCGGTATCGCCTAAAGGCCAGCCCATAATAGCCCGCAAAAATTGATCAAATTGACTGGTTTTATTTGCTTCTATGGTGTGATGTCCGCTATTATGTGGTCTTGGTGCCATTTCATTTATTAATACATTACCATTAAAATCTAAAAAAAACTCTATTGCCAATAAGCCCCTTGTTCCTAATTTTTCCGTGATTTGAATAGCCAATTTTTCTGCCTCAACTAATATTCTTTCTTCTATTTCAGAAGGCGCTGTTAAAAACTCTACCAAATTAGCCTCCTCATGAAATAGCATATCTACCGCAGGAAATGCTTTTATTTCTTTTCCATTTGATGCTGTAATTATTGCAAATTCAGTTTTCACAGAGATTTTCTTCTCTACAATGCTTGGCTCGTCAAAAGCTTTTCCTAAATCATGTTTGCTTTTTAATTGAATCACACCTTTCCCATCATAACCAGCTTTACGTGTTTTCTGAAAACTTGGAAACCATTCATCCCCTAACTCATTTAAATTGTTGGCATTTTCAATAAATTTAAAATCAGAAGTCGGAAATTCATTCTCGATATAAAACTGCTTTTGTAAACCTTTGTCTTGGATTAACTTAATTACACTTGCTTGAGGAAACACTGCCTTTCCAAGCCTTTCTAATTCAAAAAGGGCTTCACAATTTACATTTTCAATTTCAATCGTAACCAAATCTACAGATTTACCGAATTCAAGAACAGTTGCATAATCTGTTATGTCACCTAAAAAAAAAGAATGAGCAATATTTGAACAAGGACACATTACATCCGCATCAAGAACAGAAATTAACAAGTTGTAATTCAGCGCATTCTGAATAAACATCCTGCCCAATTGACCACCACCTAGCACCCCAATTCTTGTACTTGTAAAATTCTTATTTAAACCCATTGTGCAAAGATACCATCTGACGTTGATATTTGTTTATTTTTGGCATCCAACAATGAAACAAGTTACTATACAAAATAAAACCTTTGGTCTCTTTATTTCAGCTCAAGAGATAGATGAGTCAATCAAAGTAATTGCAGACCGCATTAACAAACGCTTTCAAGATAGTCATCCTATCTTTATAAGTGTTTTAAATGGAGCTTTTATGTTTACTTCAGATTTACTTAAAAAAGTTGATGTCCCTTGTGAGTTGAGTTTTGTAAAACTCTCTTCATATGAAGGAACGGCTAGTTCTGGAGTAATTAAAGAACTTGTTGGACTAAAGGAAGACATAACGAATAGACACATAATTATTTTAGAAGATATTATTGATACCGGATTAACCATTTCTGCAGTTATTGCTGAACTTAAAACAAAACAACCAGCAACAATTACTATTGCAACATTACTGCTTAAACCAGATTGTTTAAAAGAAAAAATACATATTGATCATATCGCTTTCAGCATTCCCGACAAATTTGTTGTCGGTTATGGATTAGACCTCGATGGATATGGTCGCAACCTTTCTGATATTTACCAATTGATTTGAAAACCATGTTAAACCTTGTATTATTTGGCCCACCAGGAGCTGGAAAAGGAACCCAGTCTGTAAAACTAGTAGAACGATTTCAACTAATTCATCTATCTACAGGTGATTTATTAAGAAGCGAAATTTCAGCAGGTACCGATTTAGGCCTTGAAGCAAAACAATTAATGGACAAAGGAATTTTAGTTCCTGATGAAGTAGTTATAGGAATGATTCGTTCTAAACTTACAGCTAATCCGCAAGCTAATGGCTTTATTTTTGACGGATTCCCACGAACAATTGCTCAAGCAGAAGCTTTAGACAACTTGCTAAATGAGCTAAATACAAGCATTAATGCGATGCTTGCCTTAGAAGTAAACGATGAAGAATTAATAAAAAGATTGCTTAACAGAGGTAAAGATTCTGGAAGAAGTGATGACCAGGATGAATCTATCATTGCAAACAGAATAAAAGAATACAACAACAAAACAGCTCCTCTAGCAAGTTATTACAGCGCTCAAGGCAAGTATGCTGGTGTAAATGGAATTGGTTCTCTAGAAGCCATCTTTAACGAATTATGCAGCAGTATCGATAAACTAAAATAATCAGATTAAATTATATAATTAATTTTTTTTAAGGGCGCACGTCGCCCTTTTTTTATTGTCTGAAACACAAACAATATAGTAGGGCGCCACCAGGCTATCCGCTGCCACAAGGTGGCTCGCTCCTATCCTTTGCGCAGCAAACAAAAAAGCCGATCTGAACGAATCCAAACCGGCTTTTGTTATATTAGTTTTTAAGATACTAGTTGCGCACTATTCTAAAATTCATGGCACCTTTCTCTGAAGTAATAGTAAAGAAGTAAACTCCTTTAGCTTTATCGCTTAAGTCATAAACTCTATTAAATTTACCTAAGAAGTTAGTTGTTGCTTCATTTGCAATCAATCTTCCTGTTGCATCAGTAATTCTTATTTCGAAAGATTGTGCATTCAATGAATTCAAGCTTAAATTAACATCTCCATTTGTTGGGTTTGGAAATAATTGAACCATATCCATTCCATCAATAGAGCCAATACCAACAGATAAACTAATTGGAACCGTTAAAGTGTCAGCATTACAATTGATATTGCTTCCACTAGCTATCAATGTGATTACAAAGTTACCATTGGCTACATAAGTATGAGATGGGTTTTCCGATGTACTTGTTCCACCATCTCCGAAAGCCCAATTCCAAGAAGTAGCATTCACTGAAGAATTAATCATTGTTACAGTAGCACCATTTTGACTGTAGTTGAAACTAGCAATCGGTGAAGGAACTACATTAATCACAGTAGTTGAAGTAGCTACACATGTTCCTTGAGTTAAATTTGCAGTAATTGTATGAGCGCCAACTCCAGCCTGTTTAGGATCAAATTTGTTTCCGCTTACTCCTGGGCCACTAAATACAGCTCCAGAAGGACTGCTTGATAATGTAATCACATTTGCATTGGAACAAATTGTACTTGGCACACCAGCGAAATTAACTGAAATATTCGGAGTCACTTCTACACTCACTTGATCTTGACCAATACAAGTTCCATTATCAAAAGAATAAGTCAATACATGGTTACCTAAACCTGCTGATAAAGGAGTAAATACTCCGGTTGTAACTCCAGGTCCACTAAATGTTCCTAATGCAGGGAAACCTTCTAAAACAACAGGTTCAGAATTCAAGCAATAAGAAGATGCAAGTCCAACTAAGTTAATAACTGGTGAAGGATTCACTTGAACAACCTGAGAAGCAAAACCAGGACATTCTCCTGCACCACCTTGAATTGTATAAGTAATTGTTATCGGACCAGGTGTAACCTGTGACGGGAAGAAAACACCATTTACCACACCTAAACCTCCGAAAACACCTCCAGAAGGAGTGGCGGTTCCTGTTAGATCAATCTCTGCACTATTGTTACATACAGTTGCTGGTGTAATACTCAAAGTTGCTGGCGCACCTGAAATAACATCAACTGACTGTGTATTGGTTCCTAAACAACCATCAACTTCTACAGTATAGCTAATTGAATAAGTTCCAGCAGCAACTGTACTTGGGTTGAACACATTACCAGTTACGGCACCAGTTGGATCACTTACGAAATAACCTCCGGAAGGAATACCTGTTAATATTGCTGGTTCTTCTGAAGTACAATAAGAAGCAGCTAATCCTACGAAATCAGCAAAAGGAGAACCCAAAACATTTATTGCTAAGGTTTGTGCTGAACTTGAACCACAGAAGTTTGTATTTACAGCAGATAATGTTGCGCTACCAATAAATCCATTTGTCCAATTTACAGTTACAGAATTTCCATTAGAAATTAGAGTTGCAGATGATGATGGAGAAATCGTCCATTGAGTTGTTGAGCCTTGTGTTGGATCTACTGAATACACATCAGATACAGAACATGAAGTAACAAGACCTTGAATTGCAGTTGGTGTACTTGCGATTGGTGCAACTTCTATATTCAATGATGTAGAGAATTCGCTGAGTCCACAAGAACTGTTAGCCGCTACTACTACGGAAGCAGTTCCAGTAAATGTAGGAGACCAAACTACAGTTGCAGAAGTTGTTGTTCCTGTAATTGTTCCTGCTTCCGTTGGTGTTAGCACCCAAACATAAGATGAAATACCATTAATTGGTGTAACTGTATAAACTGTAGAAGGTGCATTTATACATAATGAATCTGTTCCGGTAGGTTGAGCAGGAGCAGTATTAGTTGAACCAGAAACAACGATTGTAACTGTATCAGAACTTGCGCAACCATTAGCTGTAGAATTATAAGTAATTATAAAAGAACCAATTCCAGCAACTGAAGGGTCAAAAGTACCATTTGAAGTACTAGTTATTCCAGTGCCTGACCAAGTTCCTCCAGAAGGAATAGCAAACAAGTTAAAAGGAGCAGTTGTTTCGCATATAGGATCTACTGGCGCAATTTCAGCATTTGATCCTGATAATGTAACAGTGTATTGGTTGAAACCTTCACAATCAATGGTTTGATTAATTTCGGGAGCAAAAAGCAAAGCATAATTACCAGCATTTAATGTAGAAGCAAGTGTAAATGTGCTACTAGCCTCATAACTTCCTTGACTAATCACAACTGGATTTGCACAATCATCTACATTTGCTATTTGCACTAATCCTAAGAATTCAGAAGAAATGTTAACAGTGTAAAGACCCGAAGTCGGCACCGTGAAACTATACCAATCTACATCTCTAGTATTATTAGTTCCAATAATGAAAGTAGAAGCACAAATAGTTTCCCCACAAGAAATTGGCTGCGCAGTTAAACAAGTTCCATTAGCATCCGCTGGGCATGTTTCGTTTTCTAACGTCATTTCAGGTGTGCATTCAACACAACGGGTTCCGAATAAAATACTAGAAGAATAAACCGTATCAACTGAAAGACCGCCACCTGGAGGAGGAGGGAAACCACTATCATCACAAATACTTGCTATTTGCAATTCATAATCTTCGCAAGGTAACAATCCTTCTATGAAAGAGAATATAAGTGGAGCATCAATTTGCTGAGGAGAAGTCCATGTAGCAGCGGTGATCGGCTCACTTACTAACTTATATCTTAATAAATATTGGATTGCACTAGGTTGAGCATCCCAAGAAACTACTGTAGTCGTTGTTGAAGTCTCACTTAAAGTAATATTATTAGGGAATGGACAAGCTAACGCAGGAGCAACAATGATTGTATAATCTTCTACTTCACCGAAAGCTGTATTACCACATGGTAAAAGAGCTCCAGTCCATGTAATTCTAACACGCATGCGTGTTGGACCAACTATAGCATCAAATGGAGGTGTTATATTTGCTGAGTATGGTCCAACACCTGGACTTCCCGCAACAGGAGCAATTGTTTCATTAGCATCTCCAAAATCTCCATCTTGATTCCAATCCACCCAAATTCCGCATTGGTCGCTTGTAAATGGATTACCATTTGTAATAGAAATTGGTAAAGAAGAACCTATAAATACTTCAGAAGAAAGGTTTGTGAAATCAGCATAGCCATCGTCTACATCCGAACAATCTGTTGTATTATTTACTGAACCAAAAGTAACATTCTCAATAAACTCATCACAATCTGTTGTAGTTGCATCACAATAAGATAAACATGTTCCTGTTGTAAACGTAATAATAGGGCAATCAACCGCAGAACCATTATCATTTGAAGGTATTACTTGATAAGAATAAGTTGTGTTAGGCGCTAATAATCCTGGATCAAATGAAGTTGCTGTTTGAGCAGGTGACAATAACTGAAGTCCTCCACCTAAATCAAAATAAACATCGTATGAAGAAGCTGGAGATCCTGTACCACTTATCCAAGCAAAACCGGTTTCATTCACACAAATTCCAGTATCTCCATCGAGTGGTCCTGAAGTGAATGTTACACAACTTGGAGGATCGGATGGATTAATACAAATAACATCTGCATCCCACCCAACACGAACACCAGAACCATCAGATCTAAAAACAAATGTTAACGCCCCTGATAGATGTGTAGAAGTGAAAGGACCAGGTATGCTTGTTCCCCAGAAAGCTCCGGGCAGAGCAGCTAAAGGGCCATTACCAGCAGGATTACCCGATGAGATTAATGGTGAATTGATATCCGGTCCATCATAAACATAAAGTCCATCCCAAGTTGCTTCCGTATTAAAACTGTTAAAGGTAACTTGGAGCGCTGAATTAGGCGTACTTGGTATAATAGTTAAAGTTTGATTAACACTATTAGCGTAGTTTCCTGCTGGACCACCCATATCATAGAAATTAGCTGCACATGTTGTAACAGAAATACCATCAGCCATAATAATATCTACAGAACCGCTAGTTACAAAGCTAGTAACAGCGCAACTGTTATTTGTTCCAATCGAATTACTTGGAACAACTTGCCAGTAATATGTAGAAGAAATCTCTAATGCACCTGGGTTAAATGTAGTACCAGTTTGGTTATCAGATACTAAAACCAAAGCATCAGGGTCGGTTCCAAAAAACACATCGTATGTAGCTGCTCCGCCGCCATTAGTCCAAGAAAGAACTGTGTTAGCAGAATTAACTTCAGTAGCTAAATCTGCAGGAACTAAATTTGTAGCACAAGAAGGTGCTTCAGCTAAAGCCTCAACTACAACAGTATAATCTTCAGTTTCACCCCAACCATTTGATGGAACTCCACATGGAGCAAAAGCAGTTGGAGTGCCGAAAAATAATCTAACTCTCATTCTGGTAGCTCCTAAAGATGCACCAGCAGGAACGTTAACATTTCCGCTAAACAAAGCCGGGCTTGCGGGCAAAGGAACAGGTGCTAAAATAGTAGCGCTTAATTCACCAGCGTCATCAAAATCGCCATCTTGATTCCAATCAGCCCAAACTATAACCCTATTTGAAGAAAATCTATTTGTAATTAAAAATGAAATTGGAACGGATTCACCTTGAATAACATTTGTGCTCAAGGAAGTAAAATCACTATAAGCTGGAGCTGGGACACAAGCAGAAGGATTATTTATTAATCCAAATGTAACGTTAGAAATAAATTCTTGGGTTGTGCTTGTGCAATTCATTGTTGCAGGCGCTCCGTGAGTAGCAGGACAATAAACAAGTTGATTTAAAACAGTAAATGATAAAGTATCACATTCTGTAGCTGCACCAACGGAATTAGAAGGAACTACTGTCCAGAAATAAGTTGTTCCAACAGCTAAAGAAGGAGTATAAGTAGTCCCTGTTTGATTATCTGAAACTAAAGTCATACTGTTCGCACTAGTTCCAAAATAAACATCATATGACGTTGTAATTCCTGTTCCAGCTGACCATGATAAGTTTACAGAAGTCAAAACGTCAGTTGCCAAATCTGCTGGAGATAATGCAGTAGCGCATGTTGCAGGCTCGGCGGTAGAAACACAAACAACATCTGCATCCCAACCAGCACGAACTCCACTTCCATCAGACCTGAATACAAACGTTAAGGCCCCTGATGGATGCGTAGAAGTGAAAGGACCAGGTATGCTTGTGCCCCAGAAAGCTCCGGGTAGAGTTAAAGGACCATTACCTGCTAGATTACCAGATGAGATTAATGGTGAATTGATATCTGGTCCGTTATAAACATAAAGTCCATCCCAAGTTGCTTCTGTATCGAAACTGTTAAAAGTAACTTGTATTGCCGAATTCGCATTACTTGGTGTAATAGTTAAGGTTTGATTAACGCTACTATTATAATTACCTGCAGGACCACCCATATCATAAAAATTAGCAGCGCAAGTATTAACAGTTATAGCATCTGCCATAATTATATCTATAGAACCGCTTGTTGTAAATGAACTAACTGAGCAACCCACTGCACTTCCAACATTATTATATGGAACTATTTGATAGTAGTATGTGGTGCTAGGGTCCAAAGTTGGTAAGTCAAATGTTGTTGCAATTACATCAGTTCCAATCTGAACTAATGCATCTGGGTCCGTGCCGAAGAAAATATTATATCCAACTGTAATACCAGAGCCGGCCGACCAAGATAAGTTAGCAGCAGTTGAAACTTCAGTAGATAAATCTGCTGGAGATAATGCAGTAGCGCATGTTGCAGGCGCTGTTGTTGAAAGACAAATTACATCTGCATCCCAACCAGCGCGAACTCCACCACCATCAGATTTAAATACAAACGTTAAGGCCCCTGAAGGATGCGTAGATGTAAAAGGACCTGGTATGCTTGTTCCCCAGAAAGCTCCGGGTAGGGTTAAAGGACCATTACCTGCTAGATTACCCGATGAAATTAATGGTGAATTGATATCTGGTCCGTTATAAACATAAAGTCCATCCCAAGTTGCTTCTGTATTGAAACTGTTAAAAGTAACTTGTATTGCTGAATTCGCATTACTTGGTGTAATAGTTAAGGTTTGATTAACGCTACTATTATAATTACCTGCAGGACCACCCATATCATAAAAATTAGCAGCGCAAGTAGTTACATTTATGGCATCTGCCATTATTATATCGATAGAACTAGTTGTAATGAAGGAATTAACAGGACAATCAACCGCACTTCCAACATTATTATATGGAACTATTTGATAGTAATAAGTCGTACTTGGGTCTAAAACAGGTAAGTCGAAACTAGTTGTTGTAATATCTGCTGTAACTTGAACTAATGCATCAGGATCTGTTCCAAAGAAAACATCGTAACCAACAGTAATTCCAGAACCAGCTGTCCAAGATAAATTAGCAGTTGTTGAAACTTCAGTAGATAAATCTGCTGGAAACAATGCATTAGCGCATGTTGCAGGCTCGGCTGTAGAAACACAAATTACATCTGCATCCCAACCAACACGAACCCCAGAAACATCTGATTTAAATACAAACGTTAAGGCTCCTGAAGGATGCGTTGATGTGAAAGGACCTGGTATGCCTGTACCCCAGAAAGCTCCTGGTTGGCTTAAAGGACCGTCTATATCACCTGCTGGATTTCCAGAAGAAATCAATGGTGAATTGATATCTGGTCCATCATAAACATAAATTCCATCGTAAGTTGCTTCCGTATTAAAACTGTTAAAGGTAACTTGGATTGCTGAATTCGGTGTACTTGGTGTAATTGTGAAGGTTTGATCAGCATCATCATCATAGCTACCTGTTGGTCCACCCATATCATAAAAATTAGCAGCACAAGTAGTTAAACTTCCATTTGTCATTAAAATGTCAACAACCACAACAGGTTGGCCGGTTGTAAAGTTGCTAATTGAACAGAAAGTTGCTTCACCGATTGCATTTGATGGAACTATTTGCCAGAAATACTGAGTTCCAGAAACAAGTCCTGTAGGAGAAAAACTAGTTCCAGATTGGTTATCAGAAACTAAAGTTAAATCAAGAAAATCAGTTCCAAAATAAACATCATAAGCAGTTGGAATTCCTCCTTGAGTATTTGGATTCCATGTTAATTCGGTCGTCAAAGATTGGTCAATTGAACCACTTGCAGGAAATAAATCTAACAAACATAATGGAGCAGCATTTGCGTCTACACAACTAATAGTTGCGGCCCATCCATTTGCAGTAAGTGTTGCATCCGATGTAAAAATTACTGTTAATGCGCCATCTGGAGCTGAAGAAGTAATTGTTGTTGGAGCTGTAGTTCCAGAAAAAACACCTATAACGTTTCCAAAGAAAGGGTCTGAACCGTCAATTATAATCATTCCATCAACAGAGATAGGATCTAAATCAAATTGCGTAAAATCTAATTGTACAACGCTTCCAGATGTAGCTGGGAACAATGTAAAAATAAAGGTTTCATTATTAGAATATGGACCAGTTTGTCCTCCGGAATCAGTAAAAATTCCAGAACAAACCGTTGCTTGTCCATTTGTAATTATTACATCATTAGTTTGAGAAGCTACTGTTGTAAAGCTATTTACAGGGCAGCCAGTCGAAGAACCGTTTTGATTAGCAGGCACTACTTGCCAGAAATAAGTTGTATTAGCAGCAAATGCTGTTAAAGGTTGAAACTCTGTTTCTGCTATATCATTTGCAACTAACACCAAATCGTTTGCTGCTGTTCCTACAAATAAATCATAACCTATTGGCGCTCCTCCTCCAGATTCCCAGGCAAAACCACCATTAACACTTTGATTAGTGGCTTGATTAGCGGGAGCAAGATTAATTGCGCAAGGAGGAACTGTAGTGTTTGGAATACAACTAATTGTTGCATTCCATCCTGAGTCGGTATTTTGGAAATCAGAAATAAACTGGAAAGTTAATGCACCGTTCACCGCATCAGAAAGAAAAGTTACTGGTGTTGTGATATTTCCAGTTAAAATAGCCAACTCCGGCGCTGAAGTAGAATTACCATTATAGACTGTTAAGAAATCATGTCCATCTTCTAAAGATAATTGATTAAATGTTACAGAGATAAGGTTTCCTGCAACATCAGGTGTAAATGTTATCGTTTGGTCTTCATCATTCTGATAATCGCCAATCAGATCGCCTGTGTCTGTAAATACTGCTGAGCAAATCGTTTGATCTGCATCTGCAATTGTTATAGATGTTGAAACCACTGCAGCAGTAGTAAATGAAGAAATGATGCAAGAAGCATTCGCACCATTTGCATTTATAGGTGCAATTCTATAAAAGTATGTTGTGGAAGGCAGTAATTCTCCCGGCTCAAATGAAGCTACTGCAACCGACCCAGCTAAAGGAGGATTTGCAGTTGTCCCAAAAAACACATCATAAGAAGTAGGATTGCCTGTACCTGCTGACCAAGAAATGTTTGCATTAATATCAACTCCAGTTGCATTAGATGAAGGAGCTAAATTTGATACACAACCTGGCACTAAGCTTAACGGAACACAAGTTATAGAAGCTTGCCATCCTGCCGCGTTTAATATATTATCTGAAACAAATTCAAAAGTCAAAGAACCTTCAATATTTGTTGCGGTTAATATGTTTGGAATATTAGAAGAAGTAAATACTCCTAAAGATGAAGCGTTCACATCTGAACCATCGTATACAGTTAATTGATCTCCATCGGCAAGAACAAAAGTTGAAAAATCAACTTGCACAGCACTTGCAACAGAAGAAGGGTTTATTGTTAATGTAAGTGATTCATCGTTTGAATAGTTAGAAAGATCGGTGCCACTATCGAAGAAATTTCCAGCACATGCCGAAACAATTCCATTACTCATAAGAATTCCAGAAGCTGGAGCAACAACAGTAAATGATCTGATTTCGCAACCTGTTGCATCTCCTGTAGCATTTGAAGGAACAATTGAATAAAAATAAGTTTCGGAAGGAGTTAAAGTTCCAGGATTAAAAGTAGTTCCACCTTGGTTATTGGAAATTAATGGAGGATTCGCATCTGTTCCGAAATAAACATCATAAGATGTTGGAGAACCTGAACCAGCAGACCAAGACAGTGTTGCATTAGTTGCTTGATTAGTAGCTCCGTTTGCAATATTGAAATTTGAAGCACAAGAAGGTACTTCACTTACAACATCACCGAAATTTAACTTAAACAATTGAACTGTTCCGATATCTCCTGCAAAATCATCGCATGCGCGCAACTTCCAAATACCATTAGGGTTTATATTAGTATTGAAATCATTTAAATTCCCCTCAGGAATAAATGATCCAATAAAAGGAGCAGTTGAACCAGCAATTGCGGTTGTAGCATTCATTCTAAATAGGGCAGTTTGAGAACAATCTCCTAAAGAATATGCACCGTAATTTGCTCCAGAACCTCCATTATCACTTGATAACAAAACAACAACACCAGTAGGAGATTCTAAGAATAAATCTAAGTCTGCAGCCATTTCATGTTCAATGATTACTTCTACTGACTTAAGTTCTTTAGTAGTTCCAAGATCTGCAAGACCAGAAACACTAACTGAAGTATTTGAATAATTAGGGCATGCGTTGTCAGGAATAACATTTCCTAAACCACAAGTCGTAGAAAAACTATCTCCTATTTGTGGGCCTTGAGGATCAGAAGGCAAGACAATAACATAATCTTCTGTTTCTCCAAGAGTAGCGCTACCGCAAGGGTCAATAAATGAACCTGAAGGAATGGTGAAAACCTGACGAACTCTAAGTCTTGTTGCACCAGCAGCACCTGTTGCAGGAGTCGTAAAATTTATTGTACCTAATTGATTTGGAGAAAGAATTATTTGCCCAAGTCTTTCATCCGAAGTAAAAGTATTGTCACCATTGTAGTCTATCCAAGCAGCAACTCGTTCTTGAAAAGTTGGGTTGTTCCTAATGCTTATAGTGTAATTAGTATTAAAGTTAAGACTAGTGCTTAAGTTCGAATAGAAAGTATAAGCTGGACCAGAAGTAGAACCAGTATTCTGATTGTTTATAGTTCCAAGACTAACTCCATTAATAAAATCATCACCAGAAGTTCCTGCAGTATATGTTGGTGTGCAGTAACCTAAACCAGCGCCAGTTCCAATCAAAGTAATAATTATTTGACCACATAGATTCGTATTAGAGATACAAGTATTTCCAAGCCCTGTTTCATCTAATAAAACATCATAAGAACCAGTAGTTGTTGGAGTAAAATCAATTCTTGAAGCTAGTCCACAAAAATCATCATTAAAACCAACTGAAGCACCACCTGAAGATGGATAAATTGATAATCTAGTATCTAAACCAGCACTGCTACCACAAGCAGAAATTCTATAAGTAGAACCAGCTTGAAAGCCAGAAAATCTAACAAATTCTCCAGGATAGATACAACCTAGTTGTGCACCTGAAGATGCGCCTACTATAGTAGGAACACTTGCAAAAGTTAGCAAATCGTTATTGTTAGCACACTGACTAAACAGCGGAGAACTCAAAGAGCCCAAAAACAATGCGATAAATGTAAGAAGCGAGTAAATCTTTTTCATTTTGTTTATTTGGATATACATATATATGTGTAGAACTATTTATGAGAATTTAAATGATCAATTCTTTTAAGTGTTGAAGGATTTTGTTTGCGAAGGTCCTTCAAATAATTTTTATAAACTTCAGGATTATCATTTATCCATTTAGCTTTATTCATTTGGTAATTCTTTTCATCTAGCTCAAAATTACCTGTTGAGACATATTTCGGATATCCCGGTAAGTCAATAATTGTAGTTTGTCTGATGGTAGGGATATATGCTATATTCGATTCATTTTGTTGAGAAACTGCTTTTTTACTTTCTAGATTTCTAGAATCTATTGCATCTGACTTTAATTCTTTTGTTAAAGGAGTGCTTTGTACTTGTTTTAAATTTTGATTACGTATCAGCTCTTTCTCATTCCATTCCTTAACAGAACGCTCATACGTTTGCTTATCTAAAGTTGGATTTCCAGTAGATTTTAAAACCGGATAAGGGAATGGTTTTAGGTTTTCATTTGAATTTTTTTGCGCAGAAACCGCTACTGGTAAAAGCAGTAAGAGCATGAAAGCAAACTGTAATTGAAAGCTTGTAAAGTGTTTCATAATTGTTTATGGTTTGTTAAATCAAGTAAACGACTACATTCTTAGTCATCTGAGCAAAAATATTGAAATCTTTCTCACAAAAAAATCTTTACTAAAAAAAGATATAACAATCTTATATATTGATTATATGATATTTACGTGTTTTACAATCGTAACTGTTAGTTTTCTCCGACAAATAATTGCAAATATTTCGTCGTAAAAAGTGATAGATTAATGTATTTCTTACTAAAGATGTAAACTTCAAGAATGACATGACTTAAACATATTTTTACACTTGAATAAAATCTATATTTGCAGCCATTTTTAAAATATGGATCGTAATTCACTTCTTGGACTCTTATTAATTGGACTAATTCTAATTGGGGCCGTATATCTTAATCAACCTGATAAAGAAACACTTGAAAAAATGCGTAATGAATTTGTTGCAGATTCATTAAAAAAGGCAAAAGCTGCAGCAAATAGCTTGACTATTAATTCGCTTTTAGATAAAAAAGGAGATAGTTCATTAACCAATTTGGACTCTTTATCAGAAATTTCTAAATCTTTATTTCTAAAAGATTTTTCAAATACATCTTCCTTAACTGACAGCGTTATCGTTTTGGAAAATGATTTATTAAAAGCAAGAATAAATTTGAAAGGAGCTTCTATAAATTATGTTGAATTAAAAAAATATAAAACTTGGGATAAAAAACCTTTAATTCTATTTTCATCAGATACTGCAGTTCTAAATTTTGTTTTGCCTCTCGCAAATGGAAATGTTAATTCAAGTAAGATAAATTTTTCGAAATCTACTATTTCAAAAAATTCATTGGTTCTGGAAGCTAAAACAAATAACAATAACTCAGTTAAAGTAAAATATGAATTAACCGATAATTCATACTTAATTAAATCGAGTATTGAATTAAATGGAATTAATCAGACTTTTAATAAATCTTCTGATAAAATTAATTTTAATTGGGCTATGTCTGCTATTAGGCAAGAGAAGAGTATTGAAAATGAAAGAAACAATACTACAATCTGCTATAACTATACTCAGGATGGGGAAACAGATATGGATAAAATAAATCCATTGTCAAACGAAAAATTAATAATTGAAGGGACTTCAAAATGGATTGCATTTAAACAGCAATTTTTTAGTGCAGGATTAATTGCAGAAAATAATATTAATGCGAATGCTAGTATTGAAACAAAAATAAGTGGATCAGACAAAAATACAAAAGAACTTTCAGCAAATTTTGATATCCCATTTAATCCAACAAAAGATAAATCAATTAATTTTAGTTTTTATTTCGGCCCAAATGATTTCAACACTTTAAAAGCTGTTGGGAATGATTTTCAAAAACAAATTCCCTTAGGATGGGGAATATTTGGAGCGGTAAATAAATTTATTGTTATACCAGTTTTTAAATTCCTTGATGATTATAATTTAAATTATGGAATTGTAATCCTCTTGTTAACCATTGTTATAAAACTACTATTGTTTCCTTTTCAATATCGTTCTTATTTATCACAAGCGAAAATGAGGGTTTTAAAACCTGAACTTGATGAATTAAATAAGCAATATGAAAATGAAGATGCAGTTAAAAAGCAGCAAGCAGTTATGAGTTTGTACAAACAAGCTGGAGTAAATCCGCTGGGAGGCTGCGTTCCTTTATTGTTTCAAATTCCGATTTTATTTGCACTATTTAATTTCTTTCCAAATGCAATTGAATTAAGACAACAGTCATTTCTTTGGGCCGACGATTTATCTACATATGATTCTATTCTAACCCTTCCATTTGAAATTCCATTTTATGGAACCCATGTTAGCTTATTCGCATTGTTAATGACTATTTCTACGATTATTTATACAAGAATGAATAATCAACTTTCTGGAACAAATGCTCAAATGCCACAATTAAAATGGATGATGTATTTAATGCCAGTAATTTTCTTATTTGTTTTGAATAGTTATGCTTCAGGACTAAATTATTATTATTTCTTAGCAAACATTATTACATTCGGTCAACAATTTGCTTTTCAAAAATTGGTAGACGATAAAAAGATTCATGCTCAAATTCAATTAAATAAATTAAAACCGAAAGTGAGTAAAGTTTCTGGATTTCAGCAGAAATTAGAAGAAATGGCAAAAAAGAAAGGTATCCAACCTCCAAAAAAGTAAATTGTTAAATCCTTGAGAATTTATCTACTGATTGATGTGTTCCAAAAATTACTAAAACATCGCTTTCATTGAGTGTTATAGAAGGTTCTGGGTTTGCAAATATATTCCCAGATCTCTTTATTGCAAGAATTGATATACCCCAATTAGCCCTTAAATTCAATTCCGAAAGTTTTTTACCATTTAATGTAGAATCCTTTTGGATTCTCATAGTTAGGATTTCTGTATCAGATATTTCCAATCTATAATCTTGCAAGCCTTGGTGTTCATATCTTATACTCCGCATCATATCATAATTAAGTCCTCTTAATTTTACAATAAAATCATCAATCTCATTTCTTGAAACCATATATTTTACAAGCACTCTTGTAATAACTTCAACAGAAGTCTCAAACTGTTCACTAATTACATCATTCGCACCAGCATCGAATATCTTCAACAAATCATTCATTCTTCGAGTTGTGGTAATAATATAGGCTCCTGTATCTATCTTTTTAATAGCTAAAATTATATTACGTGTTTCTGCAGGACTAGACAAAGCAATCACAACAATTCTTGCTTCTTTTATATTTGCGTGATTTAAGACAGATTGATTGGTTGCGTTGCCAAATATGGAATTGATTCTTTTTTTCGTTCGTGTTGTTAAAATTACCTCAGGATCAGAGTCTATTATAACAAAAGGTATTTTAGCCATGCTTATTACCTTAGAAATATTTTTACCAGCATCTCCATAGCCAATTAATACTAAATGGTCCTTTAATTTATGTGGAATTGGATTTAACTCAATTGAAGATTTAATTAATAAAGGAAATCTCTTCTTCAATTTTTCATTCATTAAACTTCTATTAATAAACGAAGACAATCTATCGGAACTTTGGATAATATAAGGAGTAGCTGCCATAGTTAACAATGAAACAGAAAGAAACAATTGAAAATTTGTGTTTCCAATTACTCCAATGCCTTTTCCATTTCCAGCCAAGATAAATGAAAATTCGCCAACCTGACTAACGAATAAGCCTGATAAAAATGCAATCCTTATATTACTTCCTGTTGCATAAAGGGCTGCCCCAGCAAGAATTGTTTTAATGATTAGTATACATAACGCAACAAGAAAAATTGTTGGAAAAAACTTAAATAAAACATCCAAATCAACTAATAATCCAATTGAGATAAAGAAAAAGCTTGTAAATACTTCTCTAAATGGTAGAATTGTGCCAAAAACTTCATGACTATACTCTGACTCAGAAATAACCAATCCAGCTAAAAATGCACCAAGTGACAATGATAAACCTAATTGAGCGGTGAGCCAGGCAACTGATAAACAAACTACTAAAACAGTTAATAGAAACAGTTCACTAGATCTGCTTTTTGCAACTGCATAAAGTAATTTAGGCATCAAAACCCTTGCTACAAAAAGCACCATAAAAACTGTAACAATACCTTTTAAAATAACTAAGAAAAAATTAAAGTCAAATCCACTTGAAGTCCTTGATAAATATGGCGTTAGGAGCATTAAAGGCACAATAGCAATATCCTGAAATATTAAAATTGCCATTGCACTTTTTCCCTGGGCTGTTTGGATTCGCCCCATATCTTGTAACACTTTTAAAACTATTGCGGTAGAACTTAATGAGAAAAGTAATCCTAAAAAAATTGATTCCTTCAATTTTATCTCAAAATAATTACACAAAACTGTTATTACTAATGTTGTTACGAAGAGCTGGATCGCTCCGCCGATAAATACTTGCTTACGTATTCGAATTAAGTCTTTTAAAGAAAACTCAATTCCAATACTAAACAAAAGAAAGATAATTCCAATTTCAGCAAAAACAGATAAATCATGAGCTTCTGTAACGAGGTTAAGCGCATCTGGTCCTGCAAGCACGCCCGTTATTAAAAAACCAAGAACAGTTGGGATTTTAAAATAATTACAAACCAATAAAACAATAATAGCAAGCCCAAAGATGATACTTACGTCATAAATTACAGGAGGTATTTGGGCAGCAATAAGCATATTTGCAATAATACACTAAAGTGTTAAACTAACCTTGAGAAATCGAAAAATCAAACTTATTACTGTATTTTTGCTTAACAACCTTAGAAATTAATGAAAAAAGTAATAAAAACTCAGAAAGCGCCCGCTCCAATTGGTCCTTACAATCAAGCAATTAGTGTGAATAATCTACTGTTTGTAAGCGGTCAAATAGCAATTAACCCCGAAAGTGGAAATCTCATTCAAGACAATCTAGTAGAAGAAACCACAATGGTTATGAAAAATCTTAATGCGATTTTAAACGAAGCTGGAGTTACTTTTAAAAATGTAGTAAAAACTACAATATTCTTAAAAGATATGTCCTTCTTCAAAACTGTTAATGAGGTATATGGGAGTTTTTTCGAAGGAGATTTTCCTGCCAGAGAAACAGTTGCAGTAGCAGGATTGCCGTTAGGTGTAAATGTTGAAATCTCAGTTATTGCTTCTTTGAATGACTAAATCAATAGAAATAAAAAATCAGCTTTTATTTGCAGCCATTCTTGCCGCAACTGGGGTTGTGATTCTCGCTCTTGCTGCTCATTATCTTCAAAATGTTTTAGCAGAAGTACAATTAAATGCTGTAAAAACAGCAGCTAATATTCAACTAATTCATAGTATTTCGATTTTTGCCCTTTCAAATTTATCAAGTAAAGTTCGCATATCTACTTTAAAAAAAGCACTTAATTTTATGATTGCCGGAGTATTTCTATTTTCTGGTTCTATCTATCTTTTAGGTCTTAAAACAATTTTAAATTTAAATTGGCTAAAAATATTTGGCCCAATAACTCCTCTTGAAGGTGTTCTTTTAATCATCTCTTGGAGTATTGTCGCAATCTCCATTTACAATTCAAATAAAATAAATGAATAAATATACTTACCAAGATTATTTAGATTTTAACTTAAAAATTTCGGATTTAAATGGTATTTCTTCTTTACTTCAATGGGATCAGGAAGTTGGTATGCCCAAAGAAAGCATGAATGGGAGAGCGCGACAGATTGCAGGAATATCAGGGATAATTCATGAATTATATACTAGCAAATACTATAGTGATATATTAAATTATCTAGAAAATAATGTCGATTTAGATAAATCGCAGATATTAAATATTAAATTATCGAAAAAAGACCTTCAAAGAAAAATATGTTTAACAAAAGAATTTGTCGAAGAACTTTCTTCTGCTATTTCAAATTCTTATGCAGCATGGGAAGAGGCTCGACTTAAAAAAGATTTTAAAATATTTTCTCCTGCACTTAAAAACTTAATAACTTTAAAAAAGAAAGAAGCAGAATTAATAGATAAAAGCAAAGAAACATATGATGTTTTTTTAAACGAATATGATTCAGGACTTAAATCATCAGAATTAAAAATTATTTTCGAAAATTTAAAACCTGAATTAATAAGTCTATTAAATCAAATAGAAAAAAAAGAAAAAATAGATATTTCAATTACAAATAAATCTTACCCAACTAATAAACAATGGGATTTTGGAATTGAAGTTTTAAAAGAAATTGGATTTAATTTTAATTCAGGAAGACAAGATGTTTCAACGCATCCCTTTACAATTAATATTGGAGAAAAGGACATAAGAGTTACTACAAGGATTGAAAAAAATAACTTAAATGAAATGATATGGAGTTGCTTGCATGAAGGAGGGCATGCCCTTTATGAGCAAGGATTACAAAGTCAAACTTATGGTATTCCGGAAGCTGAGGCTTGCTCTTTATCAATTCATGAATCACAATCAAGGTTATGGGAAAATCATATTGGAAGAGGATTATCTTTTTGGAAATTTAATTATAAGAAATTACAGAATTTATTCCCTGAAAATTTAAACGATATAGAACTAAATTATTTTTATAAAATTATTAATGCCGTTTCTAAAGAATTAATTCGGACAAACGCAGACGAGTTAACATATCATTTTCATATAATTATACGTTTTGAAATTGAACAATTGTTATTTTCTGATGATTTCAATATTGAAGACTTACCTGAAATTTGGAATGATTTATATTTTAAATATTTAGGAATAAAACCCGAAAATGATGAAAAAGGAATTCTACAAGACGTTCATTGGGCGCATGGTAGCTTTGGATATTTTCCAACATATACCTTAGGAAGTTTGTATGCTGCACAATTTTATGAACATGCAAAAAGAAACATTGAAAATCTTGAGCAAAAGATTGCTGGTGGTGATTTTTCTGAATTATCTGAATGGTTAAAAACAAATATTTATGAGAAAGGAAGATTGCTTACATCCGATGAAATTTGTAAATCTTCTACTGGTGAAAGTTTGAATGCTCAATATTTCTTAGATTATGCAAAACAAAAGTATACTGAAATTTACTCTCTTTAATTTCAACATGAACGTTAACTAAAATCCTGATATATGATCCGTAACATATTTGCAATCACAGCAATACTTTTCTTAACAAACTGCAAATCAAGCAAGAATAAAGAAGTATCCGAGAAGAATACAGTCTCTACAGAACAGAATAGGGATGCAAGTTCTATTGAAAAACCTAATGAAGCTAATACTAAAGTTACAGTTAAACCAGCACCTAAAAAAGAAGAACAAACCTATATTGCGCCCAAAATACAAATTGATTCTACCATTTATAGTTTGGTAGTTTCATTTTACAGCATAGGATCTGGAATAGATTTTAATGTTGCCAAAGAATACAATCAAATGTTAAGTTCATATACAACTTCTGATGGACTATTGTTAGATTTCGATAAAGTTAGCTGGGGAAGAGAGGGTGAAACTGACTTTTGCATAAGGTTAAACAGCTTTTCAAAAAAAGAAAAAGAAATTTTTCTAGAAAAATCTGAAGGAATCTTAAAGAAGACAGAACGTGTGCATACCAAAGGAAACGCAAGTTGTAGGCAAAAAAGACTTAGATAAAGCGTCATTCTGACACTTAGAAAAATGCTTCAAATCCAACAATGGTGGGGTTGGGAGTTAATTTTTATTTTAATTTTGCACTACAGAAAACTAAAATAATCTACATGCAAGAGTTCGGCTTAAAGAATGTTAATGCAACATTAGAATCAATTGGTTTAGGAAAAGTAGCAATTGCGCATTGGAACTTATCCTCAGCAGAGTTAATCGAAGAAACGATATTATCAGGAGAAGGTACTTTAACAGATACTGGCGCCTTGGCCATAGATACGGGAGAATTTACAGGAAGATCACCGAAAGACAAATTTGTAGTTTTTGATGAAAAGACAAAAGATACTGTTTGGTGGGGTGATGTGAACGGAAAATTCGATTCAAAAGATTTTGATCTATTGTACAATCGTGTTTGCGCATATTTGGGTGGCTCAGAAGTGTATGTTCGAGATAGTTTTGCGTGTGCGGATCCAACATATCGATTAAATATTAGAGTTGTAACCGAATTGCCTTGGTCTAATTTGTTTGCTAACAATCTGTTTTTAAGGCCAACAGAAGAAGAAATTAAGTCTTTTATTCCTGAATGGACCATTCTTAATGCTCCAGGATTTCATGCTGAACCCTTAATTGATAAAACTAGACAACATAATTTTACAATTATTAACTTTACCAAGAAGGTAATTTTAATTGGAGGTTCTGGTTATACAGGTGAAATTAAAAAGGGAATCTTTTCAGTATTGAATTATTTACTTCCACAAGAAAAGCAAGTTCTCTCAATGCATTGTTCTGCTAATGTAGGGGTAGAAGGAGATACAGCAATTTTCTTTGGTCTAAGTGGAACTGGTAAAACAACATTGTCTGCAGATCCTGAAAGAAGATTAATTGGTGACGATGAGCATGGTTGGTCTTCAAATTCTGTTTTCAATTTTGAAGGTGGATGTTATGCAAAGTGTATCGATTTATCTGCTGAAAAAGAACCTCAGATTTTTAATGCAATAAGATTTGGTGCATTACTCGAAAACACTAATTATTTTGAAGGAACAAGAAAAGTAGATTATAGCAACATCAAGAAGGCTGAAAACACAAGAGTTGCTTATCCAATTGATTTGATTGATAATATCATGATACCATCAATTGGTGGTATTCCGAAAAATATATTTTTCCTTACCGCAGATGCATTTGGTGTATTACCTCCAATTTCAAAGCTTACAACTGCTCAAGCAATGTATCATTTTATTTCCGGATATACCGCTAAAGTTGCTGGAACTGAAGTGGGCATAACTGAACCTCAAGTTACATTTTCTGCTTGCTTTGGTAAAGCATTCCTGCCGCTACACCCAACAAAATATGCAGAACTTTTAGGTAAAAAGTTAGAAGAAACAAATGTAAATGTTTGGCTTTTAAACACTGGTTGGTGCGGTGGTCCTTACGGAATAGGCTCTAGAATAAAGTTAGCTTATACGCGTGCTTTAATCTCTGCGGCTTTAAAAGGAGAGCTTAACAAAGTTGACTATATTCAAACTCCATTCTTTGGTTTACATACACCTGTTTCTTGTCCAGGTGTACCTTCAGAAATTTTATTTCCTCGGAATGCTTGGCCAAACAAAGAAATGTTTGACGTTAAAGCAGCAGAATTAGCAGATAAATTTGTTAAGAATTTCTCACAATATGCTGATTTTGCATCCCAAGAAATAATTAATGCTCAACCTAAAGTTAAAGCAGTAGCAACAGTGTGATTGATTATTTTACTAATTTATAAGTCAAACTTTTTCTTTCCTGAGTAAGTCTTAAAAGGTAAAATCCAGAGGACAAATACGAAGTATCAATAGTTTCAGTAACATTTATGCTTTGGGTAATTAATAATTTGCCATCATAAGAGTATAGTTCTGCAATTACTGAACTCTTATTTTTATTAAAAATCTGAATATAATTTATAAAAGGATTTGGAGCTATCTGTAAGTTAGAATTACTCATTTCAAATATTCCTGCAACTATTACCTGCAAAGGTTCTGACGTAGCATCACAACCATTAGCATATTCAACGTTTAATTGATATTCTCCAGTCTGAGGAACTGGGATACTATTCCCATTCAATTGTTCAGAAAGGACTCCATCAATAAACCAATTAAAAGTTGACACATTTGTAGCTGAAGTACTAATTATTTGAGAAGAAACTTCAAAAGATAACAATGGAATTGGTGCAGGTTTAAAGACCATTTCAATCGGAATACTTTCTCCAACAAAATCAGGACAAGTTTCAGTAAAACCAATTACAGAATAAACACCTGAACTAGTAACCAACAAACTATCATCAACTTCATTTTCAATAATGATGTTGTTTCTAGTCCAAATGATGTCGTTTATATAAGGAGGATTTAATTGCAGGAAAACAGAGTCTCCCTCGCATAAATCACTTAATGGAAAATCTGTTAGCGTTGCAACGGTAACAGGAAGGAACACCCACCCATCAACTAAAACATCTGCAGAGCGCTCCGTACAACCATCAATTGTAACATCCACGCTAAAATTAGAACCTGCACTATTGAAATAATCTGCAATATAACTTTGTTGTGTGGCATCTTGAATTGGATTTCCATCCTTATACCATTGGTAAAATTCAGCAGGAATTGTTGAAAGCGTATCTTCTTTTTCAGGACAAAGTACAATGTTATTTGGATTGATAACTGGGTCAAAGGGGCAATCCACAACAATTCCATTGAATAGGTATGGAGCAGATTCTTTTCTGCAACCTTGAGAAAAAATCGCTTCTACTTTGTAAATGCCATTTAATGAAGGAATTAGAATACTCTGAATTGCATTTTGTAAAACAACATCATTCAGATACCATTGATATTGTGGTGCTATAACAGAAGTTGATAAACTTAATGTTTGTGTATTTTCTGAAATAACAGGAACTTCAGCATTAATAAAATTAAGATTTGTAATGCTTGACAACCTTAGCGTGTTAGGACATTGGGCAATAGCTCCAGAAACAGCATAATTACCAGAAGAAACGGCTAAAAGCGTATCAGAAAATTGACCAAGAATTTGAACACCATTTCTAAACCATTTAAGATTTGTGTTAAATGGTGGCAATACATCTAATTGAATCTCACTTCCACTACATGCTGTATTGTCGAGAGAGTTAACAACTTGAAAAGAAATTGATGGTACTGTTACGCTTGTTACTTGTATTGCTGGAGAAGGCTCTGTACAATTATTTATTGTAGAAACTACTAAAAAACTTGCTCCTGCATCTTGTACCTGACTAATTGTTAATGTCTGTTGATTTGCCCCAATTATAGGATTTCCATTCTTATACCATTGATAACTGTTTGCATTTTGGGTGCTTAAAGTATCTAATTGAGAAGGGCAAAGTGCAATATTTCCGTTTATAACAGTCGGATTAAAAGGACATTGCGCTGAAAGTGATAAACAACTAATGAATGTTGTGAAAACTAAAAATAATTTTTTCATACTTACATAAAGTTAGTCACAAGTTACAAAAAAAATCATAAAAACGAAGGAAGTTAAGTAAAAACTCGCTTAGTACACGACAAAAATACATAAACACCTAATTGTTAGTAATTTAGGCGTAAATATTGATTTAATAAGCTGATATTCAATATATTAAAGGATTATATCTTACGTAATGCCTTTAAAAAAGAAT
>Ga0247839_1000610_pt1 | contig 63122 bp, 63 predicted proteins | sample LaCruzMarch2015__6_FD_192405 | JGI IMG/M metagenome (GOLD analysis project Ga0247839, IMG submission 192405) | Freshwater microbial communities from meromictic Lake La Cruz, Castile-La Mancha, Spain - LaCruzMarch2015_16m | ecosystem: Environmental > Aquatic > Freshwater > Lake | place: Spain...
GCCTTCAGGACCGTAAAAAAGCCGACTACTTGTTGGCCCCAACTCACGAAGAAGTTTTCACTTTGCTTGTGAAGGATATGTACTCCAGCTACAAGGACCTTCCGTTGTCTTTGTATCAGATTCAAAACAAGTACCGCGATGAGGCAAGGCCTCGCGCGGGGTTGCTTCGCGGACGCGAATTCGTGATGAAGGATGCATACAGCTTCGACATAAACGACGAAGGCCTAGAGGTTTCCTACCAAGCTCAGCGCGCGGCCTATGAGCGCATCTTTACTCGCTTGGGTGTTGAATACGTAATCGTCAAAGCTGACGCTGGGGCGATGGGTGGATCTAAGTCAGAAGAGTTCCTATCACCATCTCCTATCGGAGAAGACACTTTTGTTAGATCCGCAGGCGGCTACGCTGCCAACGTTGAGGCAGTTGCCACTGTGGTTCCACAAGAAATCGCCAGCGGATCACAGCCTGAAGCAGTTGTGCACGATTCTCCAAACACTCCAACCATCAAGACTCTGGTTGATCTTGCTAACGACAAAGTAAAGAAGTCGGATGGAACAAGTTGGAGCGCGGCAGATACTTTGAAGAACGTTGTGTTGGCTCTAACTTCCCCCGAAGGAAAACGGTCCTTCGTAATCGTTGGAATTCCAGGAGATCGCGAAGTTGACGAAAAGCGCGCAGAAGCGGCTTTTTCACCGAGCGAAGTTTCGCAAGCTACCGAAGAAGATTTTGCAAAGCTACCTTCTTTGGTCAAGGGCTACATCGGTCCGACCAAAGACGGAAAACAGTTCCTTGGGCTAAAGGCCCCGGCTGCAATCAAGTACTTGCTTGATCCAAGAGTTGTTTCTGGAACCAGTTGGATAACTGGAGCGAATGTGGATCAAAAGCATGTTTTCCACTTGGTTGCCGGAAGGGATTTCACTTCGGATGGAATCGCAGACATTGCTGAGGTTCGTGCCGGAGATCAGGCCCCGGATGGTTCAGGGGAGCTTGAACTAGCACGCGGAATTGAAATCGGTCACGTTTTCCAGCTGGGTAGAAAATACGCCGAAGCCTTGGACCTAAAAGTTCTGGATGAAAACGGCAAGTTGGTAACTGTTACCATGGGTTCCTATGGAATTGGTGTCACAAGACTGGTTGCCGTTTTGGCTGAGGCAAACAACGACGACAAGGGCCTGATTTGGCCAGCTTCAGTTGCACCTGCTGATGTTCACGTTGTTGCAGCCGGTAAAGACGATTCGGTTTTTGCTGCAGCTGAGAAACTGGCAAGCGAAATTGAGGCAACCGGTAAAACTGTTTTGCTAGATGATCGAGCCAAGGTTTCCCCGGGAGTTAAGTTCTCCGATGCCGAGCTACTTGGAATTCCAAAGGTGTTGATTGTTGGCAAGGGGCTGGAAACTGGAGAAGTTGAGCTTTGGCATCGCAGGAGTGGGGAAAGGCGTTCTATCAAGCTAGAATCAGCCTTGTCTGAAATTTAAATAGCGTCTGGAGGTTTGCCCGTGGATATCGACCTGAGTGTCCTTAGGGTACTGGAGCGCGAAAAAGAGATTCCGTTCAAGGAACTCGTTGAAATCATTGAAGCTGCCATCTTGGCCGCTTACCACCGCACCGTCGGCCATACCGATAAAGCTCGTGCCGTACTCGATCAAAAAACCGGTCACGTTCAGATTTTTGCAACCACACTCGACGAAGAGGGTAACGAAACCGGTGAGACTGAGTCCACCCCCGATGGTTTCGGACGAATTGCAGCCAGCGCTGCCAAGCAAGTTATTGCCTCTCGCCTTCGAGACATCAACGACGAAGGTCTATTTGGAGAATTCAAGGGTAAAGACGGCGACATCGTTGCCGGCACCATTCAGCAAGGACAGCGCTCCTACATGGTCTACGTTGACTTGGGTTCCATCGAAGCAATCATGCCTCCGGAAGAGCAAGTTCCCGGCGAAGATTACTCCCACGGCAAGCGCGTGCGCGTTTATGTGACAAATGTTTCCAAGGGAACCAAGGGTCCTCAAGTCACGGTTTCTCGAACTCACCCGGGACTAGTTCGCAAGTTGTTTGCCATGGAAGTTCCGGAAATCGCCGATGGAGTAGTTGAAATTGTCTCGGTTGCCAGAGAGGCTGGACACCGAACCAAGATTGCTGTTCGAGCAAATGATCCAGCAGTCAACGCCAAGGGAGCCTGCATTGGTGAACTAGGGCAGCGCGTTCGCGCTGTTCAGAATGAGCTCAACGACGAGAAGATCGACATCGTTGATTTCTCCGACGATCTTCCCAAGTTTGTTGCCCATGCGCTGTCGCCTGCGAAGGTGTCTGATGCCTTTGTCATCAATGCGGAGGAGCGCCAGGTTAGGGTCTTAGTGCCTGATTTCCAGCTATCGCTTGCTATCGGTAAGGAAGGCCAGAACGCCAGGCTTGCCGCCAAGCTAACCGGAGCCAAGATTGATATCCAGCCCGACAGTATTTTGGAAGACGACTAGAGCGTTTTGGCAGTTTGGGCCTAGACTGGCCTTTGGTGGCTTTAGAGCCTCGGACCAATTGGTCAAAATCGGATCATGAACCAGTGAAACTGATTCAAGTCCTTTAGGAAAGTAAGAAACAGGTAGAAAAGATGTTGGAAATCTAATGAGTATCTCGAAATGAGTACCCAACAGCTTTAACGGCCTGCCCTGTTTGGGAAGGCCCAGACAGGAGAAGTAAGTGGCGCTACCACGTGTTTACGACGTAGCCAAAGAACTTGGTATTGATACCAAAGTAGCTCTGGCAAAACTTGAAGAGCTCGGCGAATACGTCAAGAGCGGATCTTCCACAATCGCACCCCCGATTGCCAAAAAACTTCGCGCTGCCTTCCCTGATGCCAAGCCTGTTGAAGAGACCAAAAAAGTTGCCAAGCCAAAAGCTGCCGCAAAAAAGAGCGCTGCGGCCGAGCCTGAAGCTGCGGCCGAGGTTGCACAAGCACCTGAGGAAACTGAAGCACCAAAGAAGAAAACCTCAAGACTTGCTCCAAGTTCAATTACTGATGCCCCCAAGGCACCACCTGCTTCATCGTCGGTGCCAGGTGTTCCAAGACCTGGAAACAATCCGTTTGCTGCAAGTCAGGGAATGGGCATTCCTCGCCCAATGGCAAGACCTGGAAACAATCCATTCAACGCGGCTCAAGGTATGGCCCGCCCTGGCACACCAAGACCAGGTGCTCCAAGACCTGGAGCTAGACCAGAAGGTGGAACTTCCAGACCAGGGGCAAGACCTACCGGTGCAGGTGGAGCTCGTCCAGCATTCGGTGGAGCAAAGCCAGGACTCGGTGGCGGTGCTCCTGGTGGAGGATTCCCGGGAAGAGGACCAGCCGGCGGTCGCGGTCGCGGTGTTGGCGGAGGAACTGCAGGAGCGTTTGGTAAGGGCGGAGCACGCGGAGGCGGAAGAGCCCGAAAGTCAAAGCGCACTAAGAGAGAAGAATTCGAACAAAGAAGTGTTCCAAGCCTTGGTGGCGCAGTTGTGCCACGCGGTGATGGAACAACAGTTATTCGTTTGCGCCGCGGTGCATCGATTCAAGACTTCGCAGACAAGATTGATGCCAATGCCGGTCAGCTGATCACAGTGCTATTTGCACTGGGCCAGATGGCTACAGCAACCGCGTCTTTGGATGAGGAAACCTTCCAGATTCTTGGAGAAGAGCTTGGCTACAAGATCGAAGTTGTTTCGCCTGAAGATGAAGAGCGCGAGCTATTCGAAGGCTTCGGATTGGATATCTCAACCGACTACGAAGACGATGAAGCAGACTTGCTACCTCGTCCTCCGGTAGTAACAGTCATGGGTCACGTTGATCACGGTAAGACTGCGCTTTTGGACTCGATCAGAAACGCCAACGTTCAAGCAGGTGAAGCTGGTGGAATTACCCAGCACATCGGTGCCTATCAGGTGCACACCACGCACGAGGGTCAAGACCGCGCCATTACCTTTATTGACACCCCAGGTCACGAGGCTTTCACCGCTATGCGTGCTCGAGGTGCTCAGGTCACTGACATCGCAATCTTGGTTGTCGCAGCCGATGATGGCGTGATGCCTCAAACCATTGAAGCTCTAAACCACGCACAGTCAGCCGGAGTTCCGATTGTGGTTGCCGTGAACAAGATTGATAAGGAAGGCGCTAACCCAGACAAGGTCAAGCAGCAGCTGACCGAGTTCAACTTGATTGCTGAAGAATACGGTGGTGACGTAATGTTCGTCCCAGTTTCAGCACTGAAGAAACAGGGAATTACTGAGCTACTTGACGCAGTTCTTCTAACAGCTGATGCTGCTCTGGACATGCGAGCAAACCCAGACAAGGACGCTCGTGGTGTTGCCATTGAAGCCAACCTTGACAAGGGTCGTGGAGCTGTAGCGACAGTACTTATTCAGTCCGGAACTTTAAAAGTCGGTGACTCGATTGTTGCCGGTAGTGCTCACGGTCGTGTGCGTGCGATGTTCAACGAAGACGGCGAGCCAGTTGAGTCCGCCACACCTTCAAGACCAGTTCAGGTACTTGGCCTGCAGAGCGTTCCTCGCGCCGGTGACACATTTGTTGTGACCGACGATGAGCGTCAGGCACGACAGATTGCTGAAAAGCGCGAAGCAGCCGACAGAAACGCACTTCTTGCCAAGACTCGCAAGCGCGTTAGCCTCGAGGACTTCACCAAGGCACTCGAAGATGGCAAGGTTGAAGCTCTCAACTTGGTTATCAAGGGTGACGTATCTGGTGCTGTTGAAGCGCTGGAAGACTCGTTATTGAAGATCGAGGTGGACGATTCTGTCCAGCTACGCATCATCCACCGCGGTGTTGGTGCTGTGACTGAGTCGGATGTGAACCTTGCAACCGTGGACAACGCAATCATCATTGGATTCAACGTAAAGCCGGATAACAAGGCTAAGGATCGCGCAGACCGCGAAGGAGTTGACATTCGCTTCTACTCGGTTATCTACGCCGCTTTGGAAGATATCGAGAAGGCCCTCAAGGGAATGCTCAAGCCAGAGTACGAAGAGTTCCAGCTTGGAACCGCCGAGGTTCGCGAACTGTTCAAGTCCTCAAAGGTTGGAACTATCGCCGGTTCGATTGTTCGCTCCGGTTCCATCAAGCGAAACTCTCTGGCGCGTGTGCTTCGCGCAGGCGTCGTAGTCGCCGACAACCTAAAGGTTGACTCTCTGAAGAGATTCAAGGACGACGCCAGCGAAGTCAAGACTGACTTTGAGTGTGGTATCGGACTGGCTGGATTCAACGAGCTAGAGCTTGAAGATATCATCCAGACCTTCGAGATGCGCGAGAAGCCAAGGGTCTAATCATGGTTGATGTTGCCAGAGCTCGAAAGCTAGCCGAACGAATCAAGGTACTTGTGGCCGAGGCGCTTGAAAAAGCGGTCAAGGATCCAGACCTTGGTTTTGTGACGCTTACCGAGGTAAAGGTAACTCCAGATCTTTCTCATGCACAAATTTTCTACACCGTCTTTGGATCAGATGAAGATCGAGTTCGTTCCAATGAAATCATCAAGCGCAACACTGGCCGCATCAGGGGAGAGGTCGGTCACAACCTTTCTATTCGTTTGACCCCGACCCTGGAATTTATTGCTGATGAGCTTCCAGAAAACGCAGCGCAACTAAATAATCTTCTGGCAACCGCTCGAGCCAGAGATGAGCAAGTAGCCAAGCTGGCTGCGGTTGCCAAGCCGGCAGGCGATGCCAATCCATATAAGGAACCAAAGCAAATCGAAGACCAGGAATAGTCTTGGTCGCCTCAGGTCTTGTTCTAATCGACAAACCAACCGACTGGACCAGCCATGATGTTGTGGCGAAAGTTAGAAAAGCCGTCGGTACAAAAAAAGTAGGTCACGCCGGCACCCTTGATCCGCTTGCAACGGGGCTTCTAGTTCTGGGAATCGAATCAGGCACCAAGCTGCTCACCTTTTTGGTTGGCGCTGACAAGACCTACCTTGCAACTATTCGGCTTGGTGTTTCAACAGTCTCCGATGATTCGCAGTCTGAGGTTCTAGCAACTGCCAGCCAAGAAGCCTTAGCTGCACTAGAAAATGCACAAATCCAGCAGGAGGTTGAGAAGCTGACAGGAATAATTCAGCAGCGCCCATCTTCTGTAAGTGCAATCAAAGTGGATGGCAAAAGAGCCTACGATCTTGTTCGTTCCGGTGAAGAAGTAGAACTCAAATCCCGTGAAGTCACAGTCAGCACTCTTGAGCTTGTTTCCAGCTCTAGATCACCCGAGGGATTTATTGACCTAGAAGTTAGGGTCGACTCTTCTTCTGGAACATACATACGCGCCCTTGCTAGAGATCTAGGCCAGGCACTTGGAGTTGGCGGACACATCACCGCTCTTAGGAGAACTCGGGTTGGCTCCTTTGATGTTGCCGATGCAAATCAAATAACCGACCTTGAGAATCTTTCGCTTACCCCACTTGCAGAAGCTGCCAGCGATTTGTTTCCAATCATCAATCTCACTGACGAGCAGGTCACTGACTTAGTTCACGGTAAGAGACTTACTGGTGGTGGAGAGCAATCTGGCTTGATTGCGGGGCTTTCGCCCTCGGGAGATCTTGTGGCGGTTCTGGAGCCGGTTGGTTCTGGCTTAAAATCAGTTGTGATCTTTCAAGGAGAACAAAAATGATTGAAGTGCTTTATTTATCTCAGCTCTGGTTTGCAGTTGCTGCCGGATTGTTCTGCCTGGGTCTTGGTCTATTTGGAAAACTCCCTAGCCTTTGGAGCGTTGGCGTTCTTGGCGTAGTTCTTTTGGGACTAGTTGGCCAGTTTGTTTACACAACAATTGTTGTTGTCGGGGGAGCAGAAGCCGCAGTGGATACTGTCGAATTCTATGCATACTTGCTAGTTGCGATCATGGTTCCAGTTGGTGCTGGTTTTTGGGCACTGGTTGAAAGAAATCGTTGGTCGACAGTGATTCTCGGGGTCGCTGCACTAACCGTTGCAGTCATGCTGGTTCGCATGAACCAGATTTGGACTGGAAGCTACTAGTTAACAACAAAAAAAGAAAGTACGGCTAACAACAAAATGTCTAAGGCACCAGCTTCAAGCCCCAAGCGCACCCTTGGCGTTGGCCGACTTCTAATTGTCTTTTATGCAGTGTTCGCCGTTTCATCTACTGCCCGAGCAAGCTTTCAGATACTCACAAAATTCGAACAGGCTCCGCTTGCCTACTCGCTTTCGTTATTGAGTGCGCTGGTCTACATTTTGGCGACAATCTCACTAGCTAAAGCCGGCAAACGTTGGAAGCAAGTTGCACTGGCCTCAGTGGTTTTCGAACTCGCTGGTGTGCTCTCGGTCGGGGCTCTATCTTTTATCGCACCAGAGCTGTTTGCTCACCCGAGCGTTTGGTCGGGCTTTGGTTCTGGCTATGGATACATTCCGCTGGTGTTGCCAATACTTGGGTTGGTTTGGATCAGAAAAACTCAGAGGGAGATTTAGGTTGCAGATCCTAACTTCGCTGACTGCGATACCAAAAGGACTTGGCCCTTCCGCAATCACCATTGGCAAATTTGACTGCATTCATTTAGGCCACCAAGCATTATTTGCTGAAGTGGTTGATGCTGCTGCAAATCAGAATTTGATACCAACCGTTGTCACATTTGATCGTCATCCAGATCACCTGTTGAGACCTGAACGTGCGAAGCTGCCGATTCTGGGCCCTGGTCAAAAAGCAGATCTGATTGCTGGATTTGGTGTCTCGACGATGCTGCAGCTTGAGTTCAACCAAGAACTGGCAGATCTAACCCCCGAGCAATTTGTGAAACAGATTCTTGTTGATGGGCTAAACGCCAAACTGGTTTTGGTTGGTGAAGGATTTAGATTTGGCAATCAAGGTTCTGGAAACTTTGAGTCACTCAAGGCTCTGGGAGACCAGCATGGGTTTGAAGTAATTGAGCTCAAGCGAGTGCTTGTAGATGGGGAAGTGGTTTCAACAACCTTGGTCCGCGACCTGCTTGATTTGGGCAACGTCAATCTAGTGAACAAAATGCTCGGACGCGTCCATGAAGTTAGTGGAATGGTTGAGCACGGTCTCAAAATTGGTCGCAAGATTGGTTTTCCAACCGCCAACATCGCGCGGGATGCAGAAGGCTACCTTCCACTCGATGGCGTTTATGCAGGCTGGCTTATTTCCGAAGGCAACAGATACCCGGCCGCGCACTCGGTAGGAATCAACGAGACTTTCCAGGCTGTTCCAAGACTCGTGGAATCTCACGTCTTGGATGAAACCGAGCTTGATCTATACGACAAGGTTGTTTCACTTGAGTTTGTAGATTTTGTGCGACCCGCCGCCAAGTTTGACGGGGTTGAGGCACTTGTTAAGCAAATCAATCTAGATTTAGACGTAGTTAGAAACCAGTTAGGACTGTAAATGAAAATCACCTTTGTTGATGCTGTGAAGTCGGCCTTTGTAAACTTTAGAAAGTTCAAAGGCACCGCATCCAGACGCGAGTACTGGTTCTACATTCTGGCAACAGTGTTGATTGGGATCGTGCTTTCCACGATAGAGTCCATCATCTGGCCACCAATTGAAACAGATGATTTGATCGAGGCAATCAACCAACCGACCCCGCTTACGAGCATCGCGGGACTTTTGCTTTTGATTCCAACTCTTGCGGTAACTTCACGAAGGATCCAGGACTCGGGCTGGTCAGGTAAGTGGTTGTTTTTGTACCTACTACCAATTGTTCCTTTGTTGATGGGAATAATTGGTGTTGTTGGCTACCTGCAGTCCACCTCTGCACCAGAGATTGAGGTGCTTGCAACCTCGGTTGCCTACTTCGTACCCACTCTTCTGATTGCGTTTGGCGTTCAGGTATTTTTGTTGATTTTGTGCCTACTTCCTTCTAAATCTCGCGAACAGGGCAATAAGTACGCACCTGAGGCCTAATTCAGGGCTGGCGCTATAGACCGAGGCTGGGGTAAGCTTTCAAAGTTGCCGTGTATCGGCCGCGGATCCACAGAGCAAAAGACAAAAGGTTTTTTGCGCCGCGCAGCGAATCGAAGGAAATAAAAGTGTCACTAGAAGCAAAAGTAAAAAACGACATCATCGCTCAGTACGCAACTCACCCAGGTGACACCGGTTCTCCTGAGGTTCAGGTTGCAGTTTTGTCCCAGCGCATCAAGGACCTAACCGAGCACCTAAAAGAGCACAAGCACGATCACCACTCACGCCGTGGTCTATTGCTAATGGTTGGTCAGCGTCGTCGTCTACTTGGATACCTCCAGAAGGTAGACATCAACCGCTACCGTGCGCTTATTGAGCGCCTCGGCATCCGCCGCTAAAGAAAAAATCACCTTATTCGCCTAGTTTCCTAGGCCTATTTGCCTTACCCTGTTAGGCTCGTTAGTGAGCGATGAGGATAGGTTTGCTGGTCCTCGGTGGTGGATCTTGGGAAATTCCCCAAGTTTTTCTACTGACGACCAGGCAGCTGCTAAGTCTTAGCGGCAAAAAATCTCTCGCCTCATCCTCGCTATGCGCGTTTTTCTCAACAGTTGAGTCAAAAACAAGCGCGCTTATAAACAAAGAGGAGGGACCATGGAAGGTCCAGAAATTAAATCAGCCGAAGCAGTAATTGACAACGGCAAGTACGGAAAGCGAACCATTCGCTTTGAAGCAGGACGCCTAGCGCAGCAAGCACAAGGTTCGGCAGCTGTCTATCTAGATGGCGAAACTATGCTGTTCTCGGCAACTAGCGCGAGCAAGCAGCCAAAAGACCAGTTCGACTTCTTCCCGTTGACTATCGACGTTGAGGAAAGAATGTATGCCGCGGGACGAATCCCAGGATCATTCTTCCGTCGTGAAGGTCGTCCATCGACTGAGGCCATCTTGGCTTGTCGTCTAATTGACCGTCCACTTCGCCCATCATTCGTTGATGGCCTAAGAAACGAAATTCAGGTTGTTGTGACCGTTATGGCTATTGAGCCTGACGAGCTATACGACGTTCTAGCAATCAACGCAGCATCGATGTCGACTCAGATTGCTGGTTTGCCATTTTCCGGTCCAATCGGTGGAGTGCGTGTTGCACTAATCGATGGCCAGTGGGTTGCATTCCCTAAGTACTCTCAGCTTGAGCGAGCAGTATTCAACATGGTTGTTGCTGGTCGTCTAATCGTTGAAAACGGTAAAGAAGACATCGCAATCATGATGGTTGAAGCGGAAGCTTCTGAGAACGCTTGGGATCTAATCAAGAACGAAGGCGCAACCGCTCCGAACGAGGAAGTTGTTTCTCAGGGTCTTGAGGCATCCAAGCCATTCATCAAGGAATTGATTTTGGCTCAGCAGAAACTTGCTGCTGTTGCATCTCGCGAAAGCGGTGTGTACCCAGTGTTCTTGCCTTACACCGATGAGTTCTACGCAATCGTTGAGAAGGAAACTGAAAAAGAACTTGCTCGCATTTACCAGGTAGCTGACAAGCAGTCTCGTCAGGACCAGGACGATGCTTTCAAGGCACAGGTCAAGGAAAAGATGGCAGCGACCGTTTCTGAAGAAGAGATGGCAATGTTTAGCGCCGCTTACAAGTCTGTGACCAAGAAGGTTATGCGTCGTCGTGTTCTTGAAGAAGGAATCCGTATCGATGGCCGTGGACTGCGCGACATCCGTCAGGTGGATGCTGAAGTTTCAGTAATCCCACGTGTTCACGGTTCCGCAATCTTCCAGCGTGGAGAGACCCAGATCCTTGGTGTCACCACACTGAACATGTTGAAGATGGAGCAGCAGATTGACTCATTGTCACCAGTGACCAAGAAGCGCTACATGCACAACTACAACTTCCCTCCTTACTCAACCGGTGAAACCGGTCGAGTTGGAACTCCAAAGCGCCGCGAAATCGGACATGGAGCTCTAGCTGAGCGTGCACTGGTTCCAGTGCTACCTGCAAGAGATGAATTCCCATACGCAATCCGTCAGGTATCCGAAGCCCTTGGCTCAAACGGTTCAACCTCGATGGGTTCTGTTTGTGCTTCAACTTTGGCGATGCTAAACGCGGGTGTCCCACTTCGTGCACCGGTTGCAGGTATTGCTATGGGACTTATCTCCGACGAGGTTGATGGAAAGACCCGCTACGCGGCTCTAACTGACATCCTTGGTGCAGAAGACGCACTGGGAGATATGGACTTCAAGGTTGCCGGAACAAGCGAGTTCGTGACAGCTATCCAGCTGGACACCAAGCTTGATGGAATTCCTGCTTCTGTTTTGGATGGAGCACTACTTCAGGCTAAGGAAGCAAGACTTCACATCCTGGGAGTAATGAACCAGGCAATCTCAGAGCCAGACGAGATGGCGCCAACCGCGCCTCGCGTTATCTCAGTGAAGATTCCACTGGATAAGATCGGTGAAGTTATTGGCCCTAAGGGCAAGATGATCAACCAGATCCAAGACGACACTGGAGCAGACATTTCGATTGAGGACGACGGAACCGTTTACATCGGTGCCGTGGATGGTCCATCCGCTGAGGCTGCCAAGGCTGCCATCAACGCGATTGCCAACCCGCACGTTCCAGAAATCGGTGAGCGCTTCTTGGGAACTGTTGTGAAGCTGGCTACCTTCGGTGCCTTCATTTCACTAGTTCCTGGTCGCGATGGTCTGCTACACATCTCGGAGCTCAAGAAGATGGCTGGCGGCAAGCGCGTTGAGAACGTTGAGGATGTTCTTGAGGTTGGCCAGCGTATCCAGGTTGAAATCTCCAAGATTGACGACCGTGGAAAGCTATCGCTTTCACCGGTTGACGTAGAGGAAGCGTAAGCCAACTCTTCATGACCGAGGTTATTCTCCCGTTAGAACAATCTGATCTATCGTTCACCGCTTCGGGGGGCTCTTCTGTTCGCAGAAGCGTCCTCCCAAGCGGTGTTCGCATTTTGACTGAGCATGTTCCAGGTACCCAATCAGTCTCGGTCTCTTTCTCTGTGGCGGTTGGTTCCAGAGACGAAACAAACAATCACTTCGGTTCTACTCACTTTTTAGAACACCTGCTTTTCAAGGGCACCAAAACTCGAACCGCGATGGACATCGCGGTTGCCTTTGACTCGGTTGGGGGGTCTTCCAACGCCTCAACAGGCAAAGAGCACACTTCTTACTACGCCAAGGTGCAAGACAAGGCTCTGCCAATCGCAGTTGAAGTAATCGCCGATATGCTCACCTCGAGCCTGATTGACGAAACAGAATTTGAGAACGAGCGCCCAGTGATTCTCGAGGAACTGGCGATGAACGACGATGACCCGCAAGATGTAGTGCACGAGGCTTTCTCGAGTGCCGTTTTGGGAGATCATCCACTGGGTCGACCAATTGGCGGAACTATAGAAACCATCACCGCCGTTTCACGTGCTGCGGTTTGGGAGCACTACCAAAACAACTACCGTCCTCAGGATTTGGTTGTGGCGGCCGCTGGAAGCGTTGACCATCAGGAACTAATCAAACTCGTTGAGCAAGGACTATCTGTTGCTGGCTGGGATCTAGGTCTTCAAGCCAAGCCGGTGCCAAGAAGATTGTTGAATCCAGCACAGATTTCTCGTGGCAGCAAGCTGAATGTCATTCACCGACCGATTTCTCAAGTGAACATCATGGTTGGTTCAGAAGGGTTGTATGTCGATGACCCAGGACGTTATGCAATGGGCGTTCTAAACACTGTCCTTGGCGGAGGAATGAGCTCGAGGTTGTTCCAAGAAATTCGTGAAAAGCGCGGACTTGCTTACTCGGTTTACTCCTTTAATCAGGGCTACTCTGACGCCGCAACTTTTGGTCTTTACGCCGGGTGCTCACCAGCAAAAGCTAAGGAAGTCACCGAACTTATGATCGCAGAGCTCGACAAGGTAGCTCAGAGCGGAATCACCTCCGAAGAATTAGCCCTTGCCAGAGGAAACATTTCAGGCTCACTCGCTTTGAAGTTCGAAACCAACCAGGCCAGAATGTCCCGGTTGGCAAGTGCCGAGATAGTGGCAGGGGAGTTTATGGACCTGGATGAAACTATCGAGAGATTTGAAGCCGTTGAACTTTCTCAAGTTCAGGCCCTAGCGCAGGACCTAATGAAGCTGCCACGATCTATTGTTGCGGTGGGCGATGTGACCGAAAACATGTTTGAAAGTTTCGTCCGCTAAGCGGTACTGGGTAAGTTTGTAGCATGGCAATCAAAATCTCGGTTATCGGCGCAACAGGTCGAATGGGTCAGCTCGCACTTTCTTTGATCGAGCAAAATCCAGACCTAGAGCTTCACTCAGCCCTTAGCTCTCACAATTCTCCAGCTGAAGCTATCGGAGCTGACTTGCTGGTTGACTTGACCAAGCCCGATGCATCGGTTGCGATTGTGGATTTTGCAATCCAGAACAATATCAAAATCCTTGTAGGCACCAGTGGTTGGAGCAAAGACAAGCTAGATGCCCTCAGGGACAAAATGGTTGGCAAAAGTGCCACTGTCGTGGTTATTCCAAACTTCTCTATCGGCTCAGTTCTAGCAACCAAGTTTGCGGCAGAGGCCGCAAAGTACTTTGACGCCATTGAGATTATTGAAACCCACCACACCAAAAAACTGGACGCCCCATCCGGAACTGCACTGTTTACTGCGCAAGAAATTTCAGCCGCTAGAAAAGGTCGAGATGCTAAGCCGGTGACCCCAGGCAATCCCGCCCCGGTTTTCAATGGAGTGCCAATCACAAGTTTGAGAATCGAAGATGCTCACGCAGAGCAAGAAGTCTTGATGGCCGGGCCTCACGAAACTCTGTACTTCAAGCACGTAGTTGATTCACACGAGGTCTACTCCCAGGGCTTGCTGCTGGCTATGCGAAAAAGCCCAGGTCGCACTGGTCTAACCGTTGGGCTGATGAACCTGCTCGAGGAAAAGTAGTTGACCTCAGCTAAATTCGGCGCACTCGTCATGAGCGCTCTAGTGCTGATGTACTTGGTGCTGGTGGCAGATAGATCATTTGCACTCCTTGGTTCCGGAGAGCCAATCGGTATTGCGATCGGCTCTTTGATGCTGTTTTTGCCAGCGATTGCATTTTGGGGAATCTTTATGGAACTTCGTTTCGGGCTTCGGATCGAAAAGCTAGGCGATCAACTAAAAAAGGAAAATGCCTGGCCACAGTTTCCGTTTGAGCTTCGCCCGAGTGGTAGACCAACAAAGGAATCCGCTCAAGAAGTTTTTGAACAGTTTCGTCAAAATGTTGAAGTGGATCAGACCAATTGGAAAGCTTGGTTTGCTCTGGGTTTGGCATATGATGCTGCCGGGGATAGGGCAAGAGCCAGGAAGGCCATGAGGCAGGCCATCACTTTGACTGTCAAGGGTCCAATTAGCTAGTTCCGTAAGGCTCGGCGTGGGATTGTCTTTGGGGTTTCGCGGCAGTAGCTAAGCTAGTGGAAATGTCTGACGTAATTTTTAGATCCGATGTCACGGTCGAACTGGTTAGAGCAAACGCTAGCGACCAGGACGTGCTTTTTGCCGCCCGAGTATCTACTCAGGGTGAGCAGTCACTCGAGGCTGCAACCGCAAACCAAGATGCTGAGACCGATAAGCGCGATCGAGGTCTAATCAACTACCTGATGCGTGATCGTCACGGATCCCCGTTCGAGCACAACTCAATGACTTTCTACGTCCAGGCACCAATCTTTGTATTCAGAGAGTTTATGCGTCACCGAATTGCTAGCTACAACGAAGAATCCGGCCGCTACAAAGAGCTATCACCTGTTTTCTACGTTCCAGGACCAGATCGCAACTTGGTTCAGACCGGTAAGACCGGACACTACGAATTTCTTCCAGGATCTGCCGAGCAGATTGCATTGGTTGAGCAGGAGGCTAGAACTGCTTCTATAACCGCATACGAGTCATACAAGAGAATGCTGGAAGCTGGAGTAGCGAGAGAAGTAGCAAGAATCGTGCTGCCGCTGAATATTTACTCGAGCATGTATGTCACCATGAACGCCCGTGCCCTTATGAACTTTCTGAGCCTTCGTACCAAGCGTGAGGGCACCCATTTTCCGTCCTTCCCTCAGCGCGAGATCGAGATGTGTGCTGAGAAGATGGAGGATGAGTTTGCAAAGCTCATGCCTTATACCTTTGAGACCTTCAATCAAAACGGGCGAGTAGCACCATAACTTGCCCTTGGGCTAGGGTTTAGGCATGGCAAACACCAACAAGGACATCTTCGGCCAAGTCTTGGTCGCCCTTGTCACGCCTATGACACCAGAAGGTGAAGTCGACTGGACTTCTACTGAGAAGCACATTGATTACGTAATCTCCAACGGTGCCGATGGTGTTGTAGTCACTGGTACTACCGGTGAAACATCGACACTTACCGACGCGGAGAAAATCAAACTTGTAGAAGTTGGAAAATCCGTTGCGGCCGGAAGAGCCAAGATAATCACCGGTGGTGGATCAAACGAAACCGCTCATGCGATGCAGCTATACAAGCAGAGTGAAAAAGCTGGTGCCGATGGCGTGATGATCGTGACCCCTTATTACAACAAGCCAACTCAGGCGGGAATCTTGACTCACTTCAGACTGATCGCTGATGCAACCGATCTGCCGGTAATTTTGTATGACATCCCAGGCCGCACTGGTGTCGCTATTTCTCAACAGACTTTCCACAGAGCTGCAAAGCATCCAAACATCGTTGCAGTTAAAGACGCAGTTGGCGATTTTGCACAGGCTTCTAGACTCATGAACGAAACCGAGCTGATGTATTTCTCCGGCGATGACTCAAATGTTTTGCCTCACATCGCAATTGGAGCAACCGGACTTATCGGCGTGACTGCAAACGTAGCTCCTGCTGCCTACCGCGAATTAGTTGATGCCACCAACCGAAATGATTTTCACCACGCGCTCAAGGTGCATAACGCTCTAGAGCCTCTGCAGCGCGCGATCATGACAAATGTTCCAGGCACAGTTGCCGCTAAGTACGTGCTACATGGATTGGGTCAAATTGGATCACCTCGTGTTCGACTTCCTTTGGTTGGTCCAGAAGACGATGAGGCCGCAAGAATTGAAGATGGAATTGAAAAGGTCGGAACAGTTCCGGGCTTGTCGTTTGTAAACTTTAGACCAGATAGAAATGCTGCCGCTGGCGGTGCGCTGCCGAAGGTGGCTGGCACAACTAGGTAGCGTCAAAGAAAGAAGACTGTGGTCCTAACCCTGCCTCATCCGGCTCCACTCAAAAAAGACGTTATGCGAATCATTCCACTCGGTGGAATTGGTGAAATCGGTCGAAACATGACCGTTTTTGAAATCAACGGCAAAATTCTCATTGTTGACTGCGGTGTCCTCTTTCCAGAAGAACATCAGCCAGGCGTCGATGTGATTCTGCCTGATTTTGGCTACCTGAAAAATCGCCTGAGCGACATCATTGGAATATTTCTTACTCACGGCCACGAAGACCACATCGGGGGAGTGCCGTACCTGCTTCGCATGAGAGCAGATATCCCAATCATCGGCTCGTCTTTGACGCTTGCCTTTATCGAGGCCAAGCTCAAAGAACATCGACTGCCTGCCTACACTCACACCGTTCGCGAGGGAGATGTTGAGGTTATGGGCGATTTTGAACTTGAGTTCATCGCGGTGAATCATTCGATTCCCGATGCCCTTGCTGTTTTGATCAAGTCCAAAGCTGGAACCATCCTGCATACAGGGGATTTCAAGATGGACCAGATTCCACTTGATGGCAGGATCACTGACCTTCGAGCTTTTGCCAGAATCGGTGAAGCTGGCCTAGATCTGTTTTTGTGCGACTCGACAAATGCCGACGTGCCAGGATTTACCCCTCTAGAAAAAGACATTGGTCCCGTACTGCACGATGTCATCGGACGCGCCACCAAGCGCGTGATTGTGGCTTCCTTTGCCTCTCACGTGCATAGGGTTCAGCAAGTAATTGATGCTGCCGTTAGCAATAACCGCAAAGTCGTGCTGGTTGGTCGATCCATGGTTCGCAATATGCAGATTGCTGCCGAGCTGGGCTTTTTGAAAGTCCCTGATGATTCCATCGTTGATTTGAAGGATGCAAACAAATACGAACATTCTCAGCTGGTGTTTATGTCCACCGGTAGCCAGGGAGAACCAATGGCTGGCCTATCTCGGATGGCCAAGTTAGAACATGAAATTGAAATTGCAGAGGGCGACACAGTGATTTTGGCAAGTTCGCTCATCCCTGGAAACGAGAACGCTGTCTACCGAGTAATTGACGGACTTACCAAGCTTGGTGCAAATGTCATCCACAAGGGAAATGCCAAGGTTCACGTATCCGGTCACGCTGCAGCCGGAGAGCTGATGTACGTTTACAACATCTTGAAGCCTAAAAATGTTTTGCCGGTACACGGTGAGTACCGTCACTTAGTTGCCAATGCCCGCGTTGCGGAGCAAACAGGTATTAGCAAAGACAACATCATCTTGGCTGAGGATGGTTTTGTAATTGATTTGAGCGACGGAGTTGCCAAAGTGGTTGGCGAAGTGGAATGCGGTTTGCTCTACGTTGATGGCAAGACCGTTGGAACTATCACCGAAGAAGATTTGAAAGATCGCCGAGTGTTGAGCGAAGAGGGATTCATTTCGGTATTCGTAGTGGTGGATCCAAATACCGGATTGATTACCGCCGGTCCTGAGATTAGAGCTCGGGCATTCGCCGAGGAAGATCACGTCTTCGACGATGTTAAACCTCAGATTGAAAAAGCCCTGCTGCAGGCAGCACGGGAAGGAATTAGGGACACTCATTCACTTCAGCAAGTTATTCGCCGAAGTGTTGGTGGCTGGGTCTCTAAGGCACATCGCCGTAAGCCAATGATCATTCCGGTGGTCATTCACGGCTAGCCGCCTTAGGTTCCGCGGGTTTTGGGCCGCCCGCTAGTAGTTTTGGAGCCATGGCAACCAGAAAATCGCCTCCCGCGAGAAAACGCGCCCCAGCCAAGACTCAGGTTCTAAAGCCCAAGGCTGAGGGTTCTTCACGCGCGCACCCACTGGTTCGTTTTTACCTAGCTTTAGCTCACGGATTCGGTGGGGCCGCCAGAGCGCTTTCTCCAGATCAGATTTCTAAGGAAGACCGTCGCGATGGTTTCCCATTCTTTATGGCAATTCTTGGAATTTTGGGGATCACCTTTGGCTGGTTCCTCATACAAGAAAGCTGGGCTCAGACCTTGAATGCTTTGAGCTTCGGGCTGCTGTTTGGCCCGGTGTCATTTGGTCTTCCAGTAATCATGATCATCTTTGCCATCTTCTTGGCTCGTCACCCTTCCTCGGTGCAAGACAACTCTCGAATCGGAGTGGGTTTGTTCCTGATGCTGATAACTGTTTCAGGCTTTTTCCATCTGTTTAGCTCTCAGCCTCAGCCAACCGATGGGGTTATGGCGCTTGCTGCCGCCGGAGGTCTTTTTGGTTGGCTGGTGTCTATTCCATTTCTTTCAACCATTACCATCTGGGGTGCAGTTCCGGTATTGGCCCTGATTGGTTTTGCTTCGATTTTGATCATGACCAAAACTGCGCCAAACAAAATAGGTCAGCGATTGGGCGAGCTCTATGAGTACCTGTTTGGATCTTCCTTTGGTGGTTCGAAACCTGCAGAAGAGCCCGAAGAGCTCTTGGATGCATTTGATGGCACCAAGGCGCCTTGGTGGCGAAGAGGCAAAAAAGATGAGGGATCATTCGATTCTGCACTAGTAGTGCAGCAAGAGGGAACCGATGCGGTTGAGGACTTGTTTGATAACCCAACCCCAAGAACTCGAGAGATTCCAATTGTTCATGAAATTCCAGTTGAACCAGAGGCTTTGTTTGACGCCGAGCCGGATGAGCAGCCGGTAGCTCAAGTTGGAAGAATTAATCGAACCTACAAGCTTCCAGATCAGTCGCTGCTGGGTGCTGGAACAGTTCCAAAACTTCGCTCTGAAGTAACTGATGAGGTTGTTGCTTCTATTAGCGCCGTATTCAACGAGTTTGATATTGAAGCTACTGTGACTGGTTTTTCCAGGGGACCCACTGTTACAAGATACGAAGTCGAACTTGCAGCCGGAGTAAAGGTTGAGGCAGTAACCCGCTTGGCAAGCAACATCTCTTACGCAGTAGCTTCCAACGAGGTTCGCATTTTAGCGCCGATCCCGGGCAAGAGTGCCATTGGAATTGAGATTCCAAATACCGATCGTGAGACCGTTTCGCTTGGCGATGTCCTAAAGTCGCAAAATGCCAAGTTGTCTCAGCACCCGCTAACCATTGGCATCGGAAAAGATGTCGAGGGCGGCTTTGTAGTTGCAAACCTGGCAAAGATGCCTCACCTTTTGGTCGCTGGAGCAACTGGTGCTGGTAAATCCAGCTTTGTAAACGCAATGATCACTTCGATTTTGATGCGCGCAAAACCAGCCGAAGTAAGGCTGGTTTTGATCGACCCGAAGCGAGTGGAGCTAGCTGCCTATCAGGGTGTTCCACATTTGATTACTCCAATCATCACTAACCCAAAGAAAGCTGCAGAGGCACTGCAGTGGGTAGTGAAGGAAATGGATATGCGATACGACGATCTAGCATCATTTGGCTTCAAGCACATCGATGATTTCAACCGTGCCGTCGTCGCAGGAGAGCTTTCGGTTCCTGAGGGTTCAACCAGAAAGCTGCAGCCTTACCCTTATCTTTTGGTAGTTGTTGACGAGCTTGCGGATTTGATGATTGTGGCACCGCGAGATGTGGAAGATTCCATTGTTCGAATCACTCAGCTGGCTCGTGCCTCCGGTATCCACTTGGTTCTTGCTACCCAGCGCCCATCGGTTGATGTTGTAACCGGATTGATCAAAGCCAACGTTCCTTCCAGGCTTGCTTTCTCAGTTTCTTCTTTGACCGACTCTCGCGTGATCTTGGATCAGCCGGGTGCTGAAAAGCTTGTTGGTCAAGGAGATGCGCTGTTTTCCCCGATGGGAACCAATAAGCCAATCCGTGTCCAGGGTGCCTGGGTCGGAGAGGCAGAGCTTCATGCAGTGGTGTCTCACGTCAAGGCGCAGATGGAACCTGAATACAGAAGTGATGTTGCAGCGACAGTTACTGCCAAGGTTGTCGATGCCGACATTGGTGACGATCTAGAAGTTCTGCTGCAGGCAACCGAATTGATTGTGAATTCGCAATTTGGCTCGACTTCGATGTTGCAAAGAAAGCTTCGGGTGGGCTTTGCCAAGGCTGGTCGCCTTATGGATCTTTTGGAATCTCGAAACATCGTTGGCCCATCAGAAGGCTCGAAGGCCAGAGATGTGCTGGTAAAGCCTGATGAGCTAGCGACAGTACTGGGTCAACTTCGAGGAGATGTTCCCCAAACTATGGCGGTAGATTCTGGTGTTATCCGCACCAAGGGTGACGAAGACGACGGCGATGAGGATGCGTGGCAGCTGACGGGAAGACCGTGAACCTACCAAACTCAATTACGCTCGCTCGTATAGCTCTAGCACCTCTGTTTGTTTATCTGCTTCTGATTTCCCCGGAACCAAACTCTTGGCAGCACTGGCTAGCAACTTTTGTATTTGTGTTTGCAATTTCAACTGACGGAATCGATGGTGCGGTTGCGAGAAGAACTGGCAGAGTCACCAACCTTGGCAAAATACTTGACCCAATCGCTGATAAGGCGCTTTTGGGAAGTGCGCTGGTAACTCTTAGCTATCTCGGGGAGATCGACTGGTGGATTACCATTTTGATTCTTTCGCGTGAAATTTCAGTCACCTTGTATCGAGTGATGGTTGTAAAAAACAGAGTAATTGCGGCGGCTGGTTCTGGAAAACTGAAGACCGTGCTGCAAGGTGTTGCAATTGGTGCGGTGCTTGCCCCATTTGAAGTTTGGGTGCCGTTCTGGAGTTTTGTTGAAGAGGGATTGATGTTGGTTGCTCTGGCTTCAACTTTGATTTCTGGCATCCAGTTTTTTGTGGCGGCGATCAAGAAGTGAGCAGTGCAGGGCAAATTCTTGACCGACTTCGATCTCAGGGCAAAAAACTTGTGGTGGCAGAGTCTTTGACAGGTGGACTGCTAACTTCAGAATTTTCCAAAATTGCTGGTGCATCTGATGTTTTGTTAACCGGAATAGTTGCCTACGAAACTTCTTTGAAGCATGAACTACTGGGAGTGTCCAAGGCGCTTCTTGAAAATCAAGGGGCAGTTGACCCTGAGGTAGCCGCCCAAATGGCAGAGGGGCTAAGGGTAAAGATTGCTTCGAAGCTTCGCTTGGATTTGGCTCAAGTTGTATCGGTCTCAACCACCGGGGTAGCAGGCCCAAGCGAGCAGGATGGCAAAGCCGTCGGGGAGGTCTACATTTGCGTGTCCCACGGCCCAGAAGAGTCGGTTTCAAGCAATGTATTTGCCCACCAACTGGCTGGGGATAGGGCAAAAATACAGAATTCTGCGGTTTTGCTGGGACTTGGTCACCTGTGGGAAGAAATTGCGGAATAATCGAGTTGTCGGTAGTCAGAGATACATTAGAACTTCGGAAGGAGGGTCAAATGACATTGGTAAGAACAGAAATTGGAGACGTACTCCGCGATTTTAGGCTTCAGAAGGGTCAGACTCTCCGCCAGGTAGCGGCCCGCGCCAGCGTGGCCCTGGGCTACCTGAGCGAGCTAGAGAGAGGCCAGAAAGAGGCTTCTTCAGAGATCCTCTCGGCAGTAGCCGAGGCCCTTGAGGTGCCGCTGTCGGTAGTTCTGCGTGAGGTTTCGGACCGTCTTGCCCTAGTTGAAGGCGTTTTGCCTGAAGAATTCATGGCTCAGGCCACCGGAGCTCGAGAAGTGTCGGATTTGACCGTCCCGATCGGCTTTGTCCAGGATTTCAACGAGCAGCTTGAAAAAGACTTGCTCAGCGGCCGTATTTAGCCCGAGAAATAGCCCCAATTGCGCCTAAGCCAGTTCCATGAGCTGATGGCCGATGAGTTTGGCAAGCCCCATTCTGAAGTCCTGATCCGTGATTTAGCCCTGTTTGAGCTGGGGGATAAGACCGCTTCGGTTTTGTTAGCCCAAGGCGAAGATCCCAGGCAGATTTGGCTGGCTATCTGCAGGGCCCAACAGGTGCCTCAGGAGCGCTGGAGCGGACTGGACAAAAAAGCTAAAAAACAACACGCCGAGTAAATAAACACTCGAAATTTTGTTCGAATCCTGCTATGGTTCTTTCAAGGCAGTTGAAAGCTCAGAGTTATACACAGATTGGTGTTTTGAGCCCAGAAGTGTCGGTAGCCAAAAGTATTGTCGGAAGCATCACGAATCGAAAGAGGAACCAGAAGATGCCATCAGCTTCAGATCGCGAAAAAGCACTAGACACAGCTCTAGCCCAGATCGACCGCCAGTTCGGAAAAGGCTCAGTTATGCGCCTGGGTTCCGATGAGCGAGCACCGGTAGAGGTCATTTCGACCGGCTCCATCGCACTGGATGCGGCCCTTGGTACCGGAGGACTACCTCGCGGAAGAATTGTTGAGATTTACGGACCAGAGTCTTCTGGTAAGACCACTCTTGCCCTGCACGCAATCGCCAATGCCCAGCGCGCTGGAGGAATTGCTGCGTTCATCGACGCCGAGCACGCCTTGGACCCGGAATATGCCAAGGCGCTCGGTGTTGACATCGATGCTCTACTGGTTAGCCAGCCGGACACCGGTGAGCAGGCACTAGAAATTGCAGACATGCTGATTCGCTCAGGCTCAATCGACGTAATCATTGTTGACTCAGTTGCAGCACTGGTTCCAAGGGCTGAAATCGAAGGCGAAATGGGAGACTCACACATGGGTCTTCAGGCAAGGCTTATGTCACAGGCGCTTCGCAAACTAACCGGTGCCCTAAGCAACACAAACACCACCATGATCTTTATCAACCAGCTTCGCGAGAAGATTGGTGTCTTCTTCGGAAGCCCAGAGACCACCGCTGGAGGAAAGGCGCTGAAGTTCTACGCTTCGGTTCGACTTGATATTCGTCGAATTGAGACTCTGAAGGATGGCACCGAGGCTGTTGGAAACAGAACCCGCGTCAAGGTTGTCAAGAACAAGATGGCTTCTCCTTTCAAGCAGGCTGAGTTCGACATTATTTACGGTGTTGGAATCTCCCGCGAGGGAAGCTTGCTGGATTTCGGTGTTGAGCACGAGATCGTAAAGAAATCCGGTGCCTGGTACACCTACGAAGGTGACCAGCTAGGTCAGGGTAAAGAAAACTCCAGAAACTTCCTTCTAGAAAACCCTGAAGTTGCAAACGAGATTGAGAAGAAGATCAAGACCAAACTCGGTGTTGGTGTTCCAAGAGCGGTTGCTGATCTTCCAGTTGAGGAAGTACCGGCAGCACCTAAAAAGGCAGCTAGCGCGAGCTAATAATGCTCTCGTCGGTAGATAATCTCGAGGAACGTGCTCGAAAGATAGTTCTGAAGCTACTCGAACGAGGACCCAAGTCCTCGTTCGAGCTGGCTGAGATTCTAGAAAAGAACGAGATCCCTTCGGCAATTGCGAGCCACGTCATTCAAAGGTTCACAGAAGTTGAGCTAATCGATGACTCGGCTTACGCCCAGCAGCTAGTCGAGGCTTCCAGGCGAACAAAGGGCTTGGCGCGCTCCATGGTCAAAAGAAAACTTACTGACAAGGGTTTGGATAAGGACCTGATTGACCAGGTCGCATCCGAAATCTCGGACGAGGACGAGTTGGAGGTTGCAACTGAGGTTGCAATAAAGCGATTGGGCCAATTGGCTAAATTGGAACCAGATGTTAGGAACCGGCGATTGGTTGGCTTCTTACAGCGAAGAGGCTTTGGTTCAGGCGTAGTTTTTGCCGCCATTAGGGAAGCAGAGGCCCACGCGGTAAAATCAGAACTCTGATGCTTACCCAAACCCGCAGCTACGAAGTTCGAACTTACGGCTGCCAAATGAACTCTCACGACTCCGAGCGACTCTCCGGGCTGCTCGAGGATGCCGGATACCTTCCAGGTGTTCCAGGTGAAACAGATGTGGTTGTTTTCAACACCTGTGCAGTTCGTGAGAATGCCGACAATAAGCTCTATGGAAACCTCGGCACCATGCTTGCCAAAAAAGAAGCCAATCCCAATTTTCAGATCGCGGTAGGTGGGTGCCTAGCCCAGAAAGATCGCGACACCATAATCAAAAAGGCCCCTTGGGTTGATGTGGTTTTCGGAACGCACAACATGGGCTCTCTACCGGCTCTGCTAGAGCGAGCCAGGCATAACCGCGAAGCTCAAGTTGAGATCATCGAGGCGCTGGAGACATTCCCATCCAATTTGCCGACCAAGCGAGACTCTGTTTATGCGGGTTTGGTCTCTATTTCTGTTGGGTGCAACAACTCCTGCACATTTTGCATTGTTCCGCAGCTTCGAGGTAAGGAAAAGGACCGCCGGCCAGGCGAGATTCTGAGCGAAATCAAAGCACTGGTGGAAGACGGTGTTATTGAGATAACCCTGCTGGGACAAAACGTAAATACCTATGGAGTTGAGTTCGGCGAACGCGGCGCCTTTGCGAAGCTGCTGAGAGCGTGCGGCGAAATTGATGGCCTAGAGCGGGTCCGTTTCATGTCACCTCACCCTGCCGCTTTCACTGATGACGTGATTGACGCGATGGTGGAAACGCCAAACGTGATGCCGCACCTTCACATGCCTCTGCAATCAGGCTCCAACGAAGTTTTGAAGAACATGAAGCGAAGCTACCGCAGCGATAAATACCTGGGGATTCTTGATCGGGTCAGAAAGGCCATACCGGATGCTGCTATCACCACAGACATCATTGTTGGATTCCCTGGGGAGACTGAGCAAGACTTTCAGGACACCATGAGGGTTGCCACTGAATCAGCATTTTCGATGGCATACACCTACCAGTATTCAATTCGTCCAGGAACTCCTGCCGGTGAAATGGCTAACCAGATTCCTAAAGAGGTGGTTCAAGACCGCTACGAGAGATTAATCACCCACGTAAACGAGATTGCTTGGCAAGAGAACAAAAAGCAGCTCGGTAAAAGCGTCGAGGTACTGGTCGCAAACCACGAAGGACGCAAGGACTCCCAAACCCAAAGACTTACCGGCAGGGCTAGAGATAACCGCCTGGTGCACTTCGAAACCCCTGCAGGACACACAGACCCTCGACCAGGCGATCTGGTCACAGTCACCGTCACAGACGCTAAGCCATACTTCCTATTTGCTGATCAACCAGCAGCTGGCTATTCAGTGCGTCCAACACGCGCTGGGGATGCATTCGAGAGAGGCAGTGCTTCTTCTTGCGCAACAGATTCAGCAAGCGTCTCGAGTGTAAATCTTGGACTTCCAACCCTTCGCGTCAAGTAAATGAGCTCACAGCTAATTGCCGTGGTTGGCGCCACTGCCACAGGAAAAAGTGAGCTGGCGCTTAGTATCGCTGAGTACATCAACAGCGTTGGACAAAAAGCCGAAATCGTAAATGCCGACGCTATGCAGCTATACAAGGGCATGAACATTGGAACAGCGAAGCTGTCGGTTGTCGAGCGCCGAGGCATTGCACATCACCTAATTGATGTGCTTGAGATAACTCAAGAATCCACAGCTGCTGAATATCAGAGGCTTGCTCGCGCGAAGATTCTTCAGCTCCAGGAATCCGGCATTATTCCAATCCTTGTTGGCGGATCGATGTTGTATTTGGCATCTTGCCTCAACAACTTTGAGTTTCCAGATAGAGACCAAGAACTGAGGGCACAGCTTGAAGCCGAACTTATCGAGCACGGCCCGCTTCACATGCACAAAAAGCTTGCCGAACTCGACCAAATTGCAGCAAGCCGGATTATCCCCGAGAACGGAAGACGGATAGTCAGAGCGCTAGAGATTGTGATGATTACGGGGGAGCCGTTTGCAGCTTCATTGCCCGACGAGATTGAATCCTGGCAACCGGTTCTTGAGTTTGGCCTACGAATGGCACGAGAGCAACTTCTTCCGAGGCTTGAAAAGCGTGTATTGAAAATGTGGGAAGAGGGACTAGTGGAGGAAGTGTCATCACTGATTCCAGCTGGCTTTAGGGATAGCAAGACAGCTTCAGTTGCGATTGGCTACGCGCAGGCATTGGGTGAACTAGATGGCGAGCTAACCCGTGAAGAAGCTATTGCTTCAACGGTTCAGTTGACGCAGCGCTACGCCAGAAGGCAAGTGAGTTGGTTCAAGAGAGATGATCGCATCAAGTGGCTTGAGGCGCTGGATACGGACCTTTTGGCAAAGGCAGTTGAACTGATTCACAACGATGGCATCCTGGGCAATCGGTCCTAGGCTTTATACATGTCCAAAATTGCGTTCACCAAAGGCCACGGCACTGGCAACGACTTTGTGCTGGTGCTGGACGCAGATGGCTCTCTTACGTTAAACAAAGGCCAGATATCCAGGATTTGCAACCGTCACTTCGGCATCGGAGCAGATGGTTTTATTCGAGTGGTTAAGTCAGCAAACCTTCCTGAAGGTAAGGCGATTTTGGCTGAGGAGCCAAATGCTATTTGGTTTATGGATTACTACAACGCCGATGGTTCGGCAGCTGAAATGTGTGGAAACGGTATTCGTGTATTCGCAAGGTATTTGATTGAGCGGGGTCTGGCAACAATCACGGATGGCGCCACACTTCCGGTCGGAACTCGTGATGGAGTAAAAGACATCACCAAATCTTCCAATGGTTTTGCTGTTGATCTCGGACGTTGGCGTTTGGATGGGGAGTCTGAAGTAGAGGTGGCTGGCCTGAAGGTAGCCAGGCCAGCTCAAAGAATTGATGTTGGCAACCCTCACGCTGTTGTTGCCCTAGCTAGCGATGCTGAGCTTTCGGCTCTTCGACTTATTGATGCGCCTGTAATCAAACCAGTTCCAGAATCGGGTGCCAATATTGAATTTGTGGTGCCAAAAGAGCCAATGGTGCAACACGGAGTTGGACACATTTCCATGCGGGTATTTGAGCGCGGCGTGGGGGAGACTCTATCGTGCGGAACTGGAATTGCAGCAGCAGCACTTGCCACTCGGTACTGGGCCGGAGCCGATGCTCCGAATCAATGGCAGGTGAGTGTGCCTGGTGGAGTAGTGGGCGTAAGAATGTTTGCTACCGAAGATGGCGAACACGTAGGAATTAGTGGACCAGCTGAGCTCAGCTTTGACGGCGAAATCGATCTCGCTACTGTCTAGGAGTTCTTCTTGATTTTCAGAACTCTATAAGTCTTTATCGACGTATACCTGGAAACTTCGAAATCTGAAGCTAGTTCTTCGGTTAGCCATTTCTGCAAGGAGTCTGAACCCAGGTTTTTCTGGACAACCAGATAAGCCTCGCCTCCGATTTCAAGCCGAGGAAGCCACAGCAAAAGCAACTCGTGAAGTTCTTTCTTACCGATTCGAATAGGTGGGTTAGACCAGATGCCGCTAAAGCGCATATCAGTGGGCACTTGGTCAGGAAGCAATGTGGTGATGTTAGCAATTCCTAGGCTCTTAGCGTTTGCCTGGGTTAGCTCAACTGAACGGGTGTTCACATCCACCGCCCAGACTTTAGCGTTTGGGCGAAGCTTGCCCAGATTCAGAGCAATCGGACCCCAGCCGCAGCCCAGATCTAGCAAGTTTCCAGAAGCCGGGGCTAGGTCCATTTGTTCGATCAGTACTTCGGTTCCAAAATCTAACTGCGTTGGACTGAATGTTCCAGAGGCGGTAGTGACATCAACTAATTCACCGGCAACGGGGATCTGGATTGCTTTAGGTTTTAGGGGACTGCTGGGTTCCTGTGAAAAGTAGTGGTCCTCAGACATGAGGTCAATCTATCCCAATTCTGATTACTAGTGTTGAAGCATGGAGCAAGAGCCAGAGCGAGCATCGTCGATGATTGATCGAATCCTTCGTCGCGACGAGCGAGCGAAGCGATTTGGCGCAGTCGATAACTCAAGTTTTGACGGCGATCAACTTGAGCTGGCCGAACGTGGTGCTCTTAAGCGTGTTGCAGGTTTATCAACCGAGTTGCAGGACATCACCGATGTTGAGTACCGCCAGCTAAGGCTAGAGAAGGTTGTTTTGATTGGAGTTTGGGGCAAAGGTACTCTGCAGGACGCTGAAAACTCCATGCGTGAGCTTGCAGCGCTAGCTGAGACAGCAGGCGCAGAAGTGCTCGATGGTTTGCTACAGCGTAGGGATTTTCCTGATGCTGCCAGTTACCTCGGTAAGGGAAAAGCTCAGGAACTCAAAGCTGTAGTTGCAGCTTGTGGAGCTGACACTGTCATTGCTGACACTGAACTTGCCCCGAGCCAGCGTCGAAATCTCGAAGACATTGTGAAGGTAAAAGTCGTTGATCGCACCGCAATCATCCTCGACATTTTTGCCCAGCATGCCAAATCCCGGGAGGGAAAAGCCCAGGTCGAACTAGCTCAGCTTGAATACTTACTTCCTCGACTTCGTGGTTGGGGTGAATCCATGTCCCGTCAGGCTGGTGGTCAAGTCGGTGGTGGTGTCGGTATCGGATCTCGTGGACCTGGTGAAACCAAGATTGAACTTGATCGAAGACGCATCAACACTCGGATGGCAAAGCTTCGCAAGCAGATCAAGGAAATGGCGCCAGCTCGCGACACTAAGCGTTCGTCTAGAGCTAAGAATCAAGTGCCCTCGGTTGCTATAGCGGGTTACACCAACGCCGGAAAATCATCACTTTTGAACCGAATTACCAGCGCCGGAGTGCTGGTCGAGAACGCTTTGTTCGCGACTTTGGATCCAACCGTTAGACGAACCGAGACATCCGACGGCAGGGAATACACCCTCTCTGACACCGTTGGTTTCGTCAGGAATCTGCCTCACCAGCTAGTTGAAGCCTTCCGTTCCACGATTGAAGAGATTTCGCACAGCGATCTAGTGGTACACGTGGTTGATGCTTCGCACCCAGATCCCGGTAGTCAGATTCAAACAGTTCGTGATGTCCTGACCGAGGTTGAAGCAACGGACATCCTGGAGCTAGTTGTTTTCAATAAGTGCGACCTGGTAGACGAGACTGAAAAACTCGCGCTTCGAGGGATGGAGCCAGGCTGCCTGCTGGTGTCTGCAGCAACCGGAGAGGGTATCGCTGAACTACTTGAAAGAATCGAATTCTTACTACCAAAGCCAGAACTTTTCGTGAAGGTGTTAGTTCCCTACTCTCGAGGAGATCTGGTATCCAGAATCCATTCCGAGGGTAAAGTCGCCAAGCTAGAGCATCGGGAAACTGGAACTTATCTGGAGACTCTTGTGAAGCCAGGGCTGGCTAGTGAACTTGAGAGCTTTGCCCTAGATGCTTCTTAGGACCGCTACTACTTTTCCAAGAATCACAGCGTGATCACCAAGGATTGGTTCGAAGCTAGAGTTTCTCGGCAATAGCCAGGAGTGGCCATCTCGTTGCTTGAAAGTTTTGACAGTTGCTTCTTCTTCCAGAAGGGCAGCAACGATATCACCGTTCTCAGCCGTTTGCTGCTGACGAACAACAACCCAGTCACCATCGCATATGGCGGCATCAATCATTGATTCACCAACAACCTTGAGAAGGAATAGGTCGCCTTTTCCAACGAGCTGTCTTGGCAATGGGAAGATCTCTTCAATATTCTGCTCAGCAGTAATTGGTCCACCGGCTGCAATTCGACCAACCATTGGAACCATCGCAGCATCACCAATTGGCGTGAGGTTTTCGAGGTCTGCACCTGGGTCAGCCTCGAGTCCGGCAACTTCGATCAGCACATCGATGGTGCGGGGACGCTTAGGGTCGCGGCTGATGTATCCAGCTAGTTCCAATTGGTTCAGCTGGTGCGTGACCGAAGAGGGAGAGGACAGGCCTACTTCGTCCCCGATTTCCCTCATGCTCGGGGCATAGCCCTTATCGAGCTTGGATCTCTGAATTGCCTGCAAAATGCGCTCCTGCATGGCGCTCAGGCTTGAAGCCCGGCGGGTCGGCTTTTTGGCGTCCATTTCACCCTCTCAAATAGGCCCATTTGGGCTGTTATCGAAACTTTATTCTAAATTGGGCCCAATATCAAACACATTTTCGAAAGATTTGCCAAATGCTTGACAAAATGTCGGTGGTTCCTTGTAATCTTGTTCTAAGTAGAACACTTGTTCGAATAACTCAAGGAAAGGCTCCAAATGACCACGATGACAGCTACAGCAGTCCAGTTCCACCCAATGAGCCCTAAGCGCCGCGCCAGGCTTGTCCGCACCTTATTCGTGATCAGCGCCTCGGCTCTGGTTCTAGCCGGAATGGTGTTCAACCAGAGTGCCGTTGCTACCGACGAGACCGTGATTGGTTCCAACGCCTTCAATTACGTGTCGGTCATGCCTGGCGACACCCTCTGGGGGCTTGCAGAGACATATTCCGATGGAAAGTCTCAGCAAGATTGGATTGCGGAAGTGATTTTGCTGAACAACTTATCTAGTGCAACTCTTTCGACCGGGGACAAACTAGCCCTTCCATAATCCCCAGCAGGTGATTTTTTGCTAGCCACTAATCTTGAGTAATGGCTAGCCTAGAAGATCTTCCAATCCGCGATGACCTCCGCGGTAGAAAGCCGTATGGCGCCCCGCAGCTAAATGTTCCAGTTGCGTTGAATGTAAATGAAAACACCCACCAGATTCCAGAAGAGGTGGCAATTGACGTCGTGGCGGCAATAGCAGCCGCTCTAATCGACATAAATAGATATCCAGATCGAGAGTTTACGAAACTTCGAACTGCGCTCGCCACATATCTTGGCGATGGCATGAAAGAAGAAAACCTCTGGGCAGCTAATGGCTCTAATGAAGTGCTGCTTCAAATCTTTCAGGCCTTTGGTGGACCAAATCGAAAGGCTCTAGGATTCGGACCTACCTACTCCATGTATTCCCTCTTGGCGCTGACAACTGGAACAAAATACCTCGATGCACCAAGAGGCGAGAGATTTGAACTTAGCTCAGAGTTAGTTGTTGAGGCTATTGCGAAACACCAGCCCTCGATTGTCTTGCTTTGCTCACCTAACAACCCAACCGGCACCCCGCTTAGCCTCAGCGTTATTGAAGCGGCTTACGATGCAACCGACGGGATCATTGTTGTTGATGAGGCCTATGCCGAATTTGGCAGCGGTGAGTCAGCAATCAGTCTTCTTGAAGGTCGTCCTCGTCTTTTGATTAGCCGCACCATGAGTAAGGCCTTTGCCTTTGCCGGAGCGCGCCTTGGCTACTTAGTCGCTGATGCCGGCGCCATAGACGCCCTTCGCTTGGTTCGATTGCCCTATCACCTCTCGGCTTTCACTCAGGCGGCTGCAACTGCAGCACTGAAGCACTCGGCGCTGATGCTCAAAACCGTGGAGGACATTCGTTATCAAAGAGACCGCATGAGCCTAGAGCTGGCGGAGCTGGGGTTTGAAGTGTTTCGTTCCGAAGCAAACTTCTTATTGTTTAGTGGGCTGAAGGATTCCGCGGAGGCTTTTGAGCAACTTCTAGCTCAAGGGGTGCTGGTTCGAAACGTAGGAATCCCTCACACACTTCGGGTCACGGCAGGTACGGAAGCCGAGACCACAAAGTTCTTGGCGGGTGCCAAAAAATTGGTCAAACTGTAGACTTGGGTAAATCCCAAACAAAGCCAAGGAGAGTGTCGTGAGTCGAATTGCCCAGCTTGAAAGACGCACCAGCGAGTCTTCAATCACGCTGTCTTTGGACCTGGATGGAACCGGTAGGTCAGATGTTTCTACAACTGTCCCATTTTTCGACCACTTGCTCACTGCTTTTTCCAAGCACTCCTTGATTGACTTAGTTGTTAGATCAACAGGTGACACTCACATCGATATTCACCACACCGTGGAAGACACCGCCATTGTTTTAGGCCAAGCAATCAAGCAAGCGCTGGGCGATAAATCTGGCATTTCTCGTTTCGGAGATGCCACCGTCCCTCTTGACGAGGCCTTGGCTCGAGCCGTTGTTGATGTTTCGGGAAGAGCATTCTTAGTGCACGATGGCGAACCTGCCGGATTTGAGTTTCACCTAATCGGAGGCCACTTCACCGGTTCAATGATCAGGCACGTATTTGAGGCCATTGCCACTAACGCTGGTATCACTGTGCACGTAAACGTACTTGCTGGACGCGATCCTCACCATATTGCAGAAGCTCAGTTCAAAGCTTTTGCCCGTGCCATGCGCACCGCTGTTGCCAAGGATTCTCGAGTCGAGGGCGTGCCCTCAACTAAGGGAGCTCTGTGAGTGCTCGCGTAGTCGTTCTTGACTATGGCATCGGCAATGTTCACTCGGCAGTAAAGGCCCTCGAGTATGCGGGAGCCGAAGTTGAACTCACTTCAGATCCTTCCAAAGTGCTCTCCGCCGATGGGCTGGTGGTTCCAGGAGTTGGGGCCTTTGCAGCGGTTATGAAGGCGCTAATAAAAGTCAAAGCTCCAGAGCTAATCGATAAGCGATTAGCTGGAGGCAAGCCGGTGCTTGGGATTTGCGTTGGTTTACAGGTGATGTTTGAAAAAGGCCTTGAACATGAGGTTGAGACCGAAGGGCTTAGTCAGTGGCCAGGGGTAGTTGCAAAGTTGGATTCACCAAAACTTCCACACATGGGCTGGAACAACGTAGCTGCGCCGGCTGATTCCAAGTTGTTCGAGGGAGTAGCAGATCAACTCTTTTATTTCGTTCACTCTTATGCAGCCAAGGAGTTCACTTTGCAGGTGGACCCGCCATTTATCGCTCCAGTGGTTAGCTTTGCTGAGTATGGCGAGAAATTCATAGCTGCAGTTGAGAACGGTCCACTGAGCGGCGTTCAGTTCCACCCAGAAAAATCAGGTGAAGCCGGGATTACGCTTTTAAGGAATTGGCTTGCGACACTCTAGAAAGGCAACGAAGTGTCAGAATACCTAGAACTTCTTCCAGCGGTTGATGTTGCCGATGGCAAAGCTGTTCGGCTTACCCAGGGTGAAGCTGGGTCCGAAACTGATTACGGATCACCTCTTGAAGCAGCTCAAACCTGGATTGATGCGGGAGCGGAATGGATTCACCTGGTTGATCTAGATGCAGCTTTTAGTCGCGGTGACAACAGAAAAGTGATTCAGGAAGTTGTCGATGCCTGCGTTGGTATAAAGATTGAACTATCCGGAGGAATCCGCGACGATGCATCTCTCGAGGCGGCCCTATCGGCAGGCGCAACCAGGGTGAACCTCGGAACTGCCGCACTTGAGAATCCTGAGTGGACCGAGAAAGTAATTGCTCGCTTCGGTGATCAAATCGCAGTTGGTTTAGATGTTCGAGGAACCACATTGGCTGCTAGGGGCTGGACAAAAGAAGGCGGCGAGCTTTTCGATGTTTTGGAAAGACTAGAGCAAGCCGGTTGCGCCAGATACGTCGTGACGGATGTAACCAAAGATGGAACCTTGAAGGGACCAAACCTTGAGCTACTTCGTCAGGTAATGGAAAAAACCGACAAACCAGTTATTGCAAGTGGAGGGATTTCCACGCTCGAAGATATTTCCGCTCTAAGGCAATTGGTTCCTCTTGGTCTTGAGGGTGCGATTTTAGGTAAGGCTCTTTACGCAAAGCGTTTCACTCTGGAGCAGGCACTGGAGCTATCGGGTAAGTGAACGATCACATCAATCCGAATCGATTCACTGATTCAGCTGGAACCCCCTGGGAGGGTCGAAGCTTCGACCAAAACTCATTCGCCGACGATGACGGCAAGGCGCCACTAGAGCTGATTGAGGCAATCTCGAGGTTTCGAGCCGGTGAGGTTGGCGCAGAAGCGGTTATTGATCAGATTCGGGTTTCCAGACTTCTGGTTCCTCTTCTTGCAAATCTTGGTGACTCGGAAGTTGGCCCGCACGGTCAAAAAGTTGATAAGAGTGCAGAGCTTTCAATAGTCACAGTGAAATCTCCCGATGATCAGGACTCTTTGGTTGTGTTTTCCTCGGTTGAGGCCATGAGCCGCTGGAACAAAGCTTCTAGGCCTGTTCCCACCGACGCGATTCGAATCGCTCTAGCCGCAGCCTCGCAGATGAGCACCCGAGTAGTGCTTGATCCGGGTAGCGATACTGAGTTTGTAGTTAGACGTCCAGCCATTGCAAAAATTGCTCAGTCACTGCCTTGGCTACCACCTGAGCGCAACGAAGCGGTGTTGAAGGTTTTGCGAGAGTCGGTTGCGGGGGAGCCCTTAGTTCTGAAGATTGAGGCATCAACGGCCGATCCTCAGTCCAGGCTTTTGGGTTCAGAGCTTCAGGTATTACTGCAGCTAGAGCTCAAGGCTGAGGCCGCTTTAGTTAGGGCGCTAATCGACCGAATAAGTAGGATCTGGTCTGAATCTGAAGACTTTGCCTTGTCGGTAGATTCGGTAGCAATAAAGCTACGAAGTTAGTTGACTGGACCGGTGTATTTCTCGCCGGGGCCTTGGCCAGGAGCGTCCTTTATGACGCTGGCTTCCCGAAAGGCAAGCTGAACTTGGCGGAGGGCATCGCGAAGCGGTCTGGCGTGGTGATCGCCTAAGTCTGGGGCCGCAGCCACAATCAACCCGGCCACGGCAGTTATTAGCTTTCGGGCTTCATCGAGGTCGCCTTTTCGCCCATCGGCAGCTAGTCCACACTGAACGGCCGCCACGCTCAGAAGGTCAACCGCGTAGCGGCCTATGACCTCAACGGCTGGCAGGTCTGAGATCTCGGTGATCTGGTCTTGAATCTTGTCGTATTCAGACAACTATTCTCCTTTAGTGGCTTTGATGCTAGGCTATCTCATGGCTCCGAGGTCTTATGGTCTCGGTCAGAAGTGGATTAGTTTCCCACCCGCGTCCACCGCATTTATAGGTTGCCGGGTAAAGCTTTTTTCGCATCTGCATTTCCCTGTGCGCTTTTTGCGTCCTTGGTGTGGCCAAAGGCACATCGATAAGGAGAACCAGATCAGCGATCCCCGCATCAATGACCGTATCCGTGTCCCAGAGGTTCGCCTCGTTGGAGCATTGGGTGAACAGGTTGGAGTTGTAAAAATCGAGGATGCTTTGCGCATGGCGCAAGAGGCAGACTTGGACCTCGTAGAGGTTTCACCACAATCCAGCCCTCCGGTTGCGAAGCTAATGGATTTCGGCAAGTTCAAATACGAAGCTGCCCAGAAAATTCGTGAAGCTCGCAAGAACCAGGTGAACACTGTTCTAAAGACAGTCCGCTTCGGTTTGAAAATCGACGGTCATGATTACGGCACTAAGAAAGCTCAGATTGAGAAGTTTCTGAAAGCCGGCGACAAGGTGAAGGTGATGGTGGTATTCCGAGGAAGAGAGCAATCTCGTCCGGAGATGGGTATCAAGTTACTGCAGAAGTTGGCTGAAGAGGTGGCCGAGTTTGGCGCCGTTGAATCGACACCGTCGATCGACGGCCGAAACATGGTCATGGTCATTGGTCCACTTAGAAACAAAGCTGAAGTGAAAACTGATGCAAAGAAAGCTGCGGATAAGGCTGCAAAAGCTGAAGCCAAAGCTGAAACCACCGAAGTAGTAGTCGAAGAGGCTGCCATAGAAACAGGAGAGAAGTAAATGCCAAAACAGAAGACCCATTCGGGTGCCAAGAAGCGTTTCCGCTTCACAGGTAGTGGCAAGCTCATGAAGCAGCAGATCAACATGCGCCACAACCTAGAGCACATGTCATCTAGACGTAAGCGTCGCTTGAACGCTGACCAGGTAGTTTCAGCTGCCGATTTTAAGACCATCAAGAAGCAGCTCGGCAAGTAACCCGATCGATTTTAGGAGTATAGAAAAATGGCAAGAGTAAAAGGCGCAGTCAACTCGCTGAAGAAGCGTCGCGTTGTACTAGAGCGCGCAAAGGGATACCGCGGACAGCGCTCCCGTCTATACCGCATGGCAAAGCAGCAGATGCTGCACTCACTTGTCTATGCATTCAACGACCGCAGAGCTCGCAAGGGTGACTTCCGCAGACTGTGGATCCAGCGCATCAACGCTGCATCTCGTGCAAACGGAATGACATACAACCGTTTCATTCAGGGACTTGGTCTTGCCGCCGTTCAGGTTGACCGCAGAATTTTGTCTGATCTAGCCGTGAACGAGCCAGCGACTTTCGCGTCATTGGTTGCAACTGCAAAGGCAGCGCTGCCTAAGGACACTTCAGCACCTAAGGCGAGCTAACAAAAGTGATTCAAGATCCCTCCCAAGCGGAAATAAAAGGGGTCGCAAAGCTCACCAAGAAAGAGGCCCGGTCAGAGACCGGGCTCTTTCTGCTTGAGGGACCACAAGGGCTGAAAGAAGCCCTTGAGAGACCAAAGCTAATTGAGAAGCTGTTTGCGACTGAAAGCTTTGAAGAAAAATACTCAGAATTGATTTCGCGCGCTCGTGAGTCCCGGGTAAGCGTGAACATCGTTTCTGAAGGCGTTCTCAAGGAACTAAGCGACACAACAACCCCTCAAGGCGTAGTCGCCGTTTGCCAACAGTTCCACGTTTCAATTGAAGACGTACTTTTGTCAAAACCGAAGCTGGTTGCATTCCTTGCACAAATTCGTGACCCTGGAAATGCTGGAACAGTACTTCGTGCAGCTGATGCTGCTGGCGCGGATGCGGTGATTTTTAGCAAAGGCAGTGTGGATATCTACAACCCAAAGGTTGTTAGATCAACCACGGGTTCGATGTTCCACCTTCCATTCGTAATTGATGCAGACATCCCATCCTCACTCGAGAAGTTCAAGCAAGCTGGGCTTGCTGTTCTAGGAGCTGACGTGGCTGGGGCATCACTTGCCACCATCGATTCGACTGAATTAGCGAAGCCCACTCTTTGGCTATTTGGCAACGAAGCATGGGGTCTGGAGCCAGAAGTATCAGCCCTGGCTGACAAGTTGGTTCAGGTCCCCATCTTTGGAGCTGCTGAATCTTTGAATTTGGCAACCGCTGCCAGCGTTTGCATGTACGCGTCAGCCTTCGCCCAGAACAGCTAATCGGTAAACTTTAGAACTATGTCCAACTCCGAGGGTATTTCTCAAGCAGAGGTCAACAAGGCCATTGACACTGCCCTGGCGGAGATAACCAAAGCCGGCTCTATGGCTGAGCTCAAAAAAGCAAAAAGCTCCATTCTTGGTGAGGGTTCTGCACTGGCAGGCTTCAGCGCAAAGCTTGGAAGGCTAGCCGCGGACCAAAAGGCGGAAGCTGGAAAGCTTGTTGGTTCCGCAAGGGCAAAAGTCACCGAAGCTTTTGAGTCTCGAGAGAGCGAACTTTCAGCCGCAGAAGAAGCCAAGCTTCTTGAGAAAGAAGCTATTGACATCACTGCTTTGGGCAGAATTGCTCGAACCGGCGCTCGTCACCCGCTGAGTCTGCTGCAAGAGAAGATTTCCGATGTATTTGTTGGAATGGGTTGGGAAATTGCCGAGGGGCCAGAAGTTGAAAGCGAGTGGTTCAACTTCGATGCTTTGAACTTTGATGCCGACCACCCAGCTCGAGCCATGCAGGACACGTTCTTCGTTGAGCCAACTGAGCAGAAGCTGGTTCTTAGAACCCACACTTCTCCTGTTCAGGTGAGATCAATGCTGGATAGGGAAGTGCCAATTTATGTTCTGTGCCCTGGAAGAGTGTTTCGAACCGATGAGTTGGATGCCACTCACACACCAGTTTTTCACCAGGTAGAAGGGCTTGCCATCGACAAGGGATTGAGCATGGCGAACCTTCGTGGAACTCTTGAACACTTTGCTCGCATCATGTTTGGCGAAGAAGCCAAGATTCGTCTTCGTCCGTCATTTTTCCCATTCACTGAACCTTCGGCTGAACTAGATGTTTGGCATCCCGGTGCCAAAGGCGGCGCGCGATGGGTCGAATGGGGCGGTTGCGGAATGGTGAACCCAAACGTTTTGCGCGCCAGTGGTATTGATCCTGAGGTTTATTCCGGATTCGCATTTGGAATGGGAATTGAGCGCACCTTGATGTTTAGAAACGAAGTGACTGACATGCACGACATGGTCGAAGGCGATGTGCGATTCAGCCAGCAGTTTGGAATGGTGCTCTAGATGAGAGTCCCACTCAGTTGGCTTGGTGAATATGTTGATCTTCCTTCGGATTCAACCCCTGAATCTGTTATGGATCAACTTGTTCGTATTGGTTTTGAAGAAGAGGCCGTTCACAGCTTTGATCTGAAAGGACCGCTAGTTGTTGGACAGGTTCTGGACTTTGTGGCCGAACCGCAGGCAAATGGAAAAACCATTCGCTGGTGCCAGGTCCAAGTAGCACCCGATGGATCCAAAGCCGCTGATGGCGGAGCATCGGTTCGAGGTATTGTCTGCGGAGCGGCGAATTTTGAAGTTGGTGACAAAGTTGTTGTTAGCTTGCCAGGAGCTGTGCTACCTGGAAACTTTGCGATTTCTGCTCGTTCAACTTACGGTCACACCAGTGACGGAATGATTGCTTCTGGCCGCGAACTTAATCTTTCCGACGATCACGATGGCATTTTGCGCCTAGCGTCAATGGGCCTTGATCCAAAAGTTGGTACCGACGCCATTGAGCTTCTCGGTCTGTTTGATAGTGCCGCTGAAATCAATGTTCTTCCAGACCGCGGCTACTGCCTCTCAATTCGAGGAGTTGCTAGAGAGTATTCACACGCAACCGGAGTAAAGTTCCGCGATCCAGCTCAGAACGCTAAGCCGGTTAAGGCGGAAGGTTTTGGTCTAAAAATCCAAGACTCTGCTCCAATTCGTGGACGCAAGACTTCCCAGAGTTTCGTACTTCGAACTGTGACAGGAATTGACGCTTCCAAGCCGACTCCAACTTGGATGCGCGCCAGACTAAAACTTGCCGGTATGCGCTCAATTTCTCTAGCGGTAGATATCACTAACTACGTGATGCTTGAACTAGGTCAACCGGTGCACGCATATGATCTTGACAAGATCAAAGGCGACCTAACGATTCGTCGTGCAAAAAAGAGTGAGACGCTAAAGACTCTCGATGGCCAAGAGCGAAAACTCAGTGAGGAAGACCTGCTTATCACCGACGAATCCGGACCAATTGGACTGGCTGGAGTGATGGGTGGCTTCACTACTGAAGTGTCAGAAACCACCAAGAATGTCTTGATTGAAACTGCTCACTTCGATGGTATTTCTGTAGCCAGAACTGCAAGAAGGCACAAGCTTTTCTCGGAGGCCTCAAAGCGCTACGAACGTGGCGTTGACCCACGAATTGGTGAACTCGCTTCAGCGAGAGTGATTCAGCTATTGGAGCTTCACGCAGGTGGAAAAGCTGGCACACTTGGCGCAACATTTTCGGACTTTGAACCGGCCAAGGAGATTTTGCTACCGAACGGATTTGCCAGCGAGTTGATGGGTGTTGATTACAGCCAGCAGGAAATTGAGAAGGTACTTCGTGACATAGGTTCCGAAGTCAGCGCCGACAAGGCGGGACTAAAGGTAGTTGCACCTAGCTGGAGACCGGATCTTCTGCACAAGACAGACTTAGTTGAAGAAATTGCTCGAATCACCGGTTATGACCGAATTCCTTCATTGTTGCCAGTTGCGCCACCGGGACGAGGTTTAACCAGGGAGCAGAACTTTAGAGCTTCTGCTCTAAATTCACTTGCAGCAGCCGGTTGCACTGAAATTCTGAGCTATCCATTTGTATCAGCCGACTCAAACAATCTCTTTGCTGATGCTTCCAAAGCTGTAGCCCTAGCGAACCCAATCCAAGAAGAAGCTGGATCGCTTCGGATGTCACTTCTTCCTGGACTTATTGATACCGCTCGCAGAAACCTTTCACGCGGTCTTACTGACTTGGCAATTGTTGAACACGGCTCAGTGTTTGTTTCGTCCAGCTCCAAGCCACCAGTTTTTCCCGACACCAGTGCCAGACCTACTGCAGAACAAATTGCAAATCTTGAAAAAGGAATCCCGAACCAGCCCAAGCATCTTGCCGGTTTGTTTCTAGGTTCGAGACTTGGTTCTCAGCCTGGAGCTAAGTCAGTTGCCGCAGGAGTCGAAGATGCTCTAGAGGCAGCGCGAGTTGTTGGCTCTGCTGTCGGAGTCGAGCTAGCTGTTCGCCAGGCCAAGCCCAAAGGTCTTCATTCAGGACGTTCAGCTGAACTGATGGTCGGAGAAGTTGTAGTTGGCGTGGTCGGGGAACTAAATCCTTCAATTAGCAAATCCCACGATCTTCCTAGAACAGTTGGGGTTTTTGAGATTAACCTAGACGTATTGTTTGCTGTTGCTCCTGCATCTGTGACCGCAAGGCCAATTGGAACTTTGCCGGCTGCTACGCAGGATCTTTCCTTAGTCGTAAAAATCGAAACTCCAGCAGCTGACGTTTTGGCTGCTGTTCGAGAAGGAGCGGGTGAACTGCTCGAGGAAATCTCGTTGACCGATGATTACCGAGGTACAAATGTTCCTGAGGGTTCGAAATCCCTAACTTTCGCACTTAGATTTCGGGCAATGGATCGAACCCTAACTCAAGCAGAGGCGAGCGAAGCTCGCGATGCTGGAGTTGCAAAAGCAAAACAAAGATTCAACGCAGAAATTCGTTCCTAAACCAATCAGCCGAAGGGAGTCCGAGATGGCTTTGACTGTTGCGATCGCGGGAGCCAGCGGATACGTTGGCGGCGAGCTGATGCGCCTGGTGGCAAAACACCCCGAGTTGGAACTGAAAACCGTGACGGCTAACAGCAACGTTGGACAAACCGTCTCGTCCTTGCATCCCGAAAACTCTGCTCACGCGGATTTAGTATTTGTCGAAACTAATGCAACCAACTTGCAGGGCCACGACGTGGTGTTTCTAGCAATGCCTCATTCCAAAAGCGCCGAGGTTGCCAGTTGGCTTGGGGATACCAAATTGATTCTCGACTGTGGTGCAGATTTTAGGCTTGAGAATGCAAGCGATTGGGAGAAGTTCTACGGAACTAAGCACGCAGGAACCTGGAACTACGGACTTCCTGAACTTACTCTTGCCGCAGGTGGCAAACAGCGCGGTCGACTTAGGAATGTGAATCGAATAGCAGTTCCAGGCTGCAACGTCACAGCAATTACTTTGGGGCTAGCACCTGCACTTACCGCAGGTTTAATTGAGCCGTCTGACATAGTTTCGATTCTCTCGGTTGGAACTTCAGGTGCCGGAAGAACGCCTATTGCCGAAAAGGTAAGTGAAGGCGAAGGGTCATCGCATGCATACGGCGTTGGGGGAGTTCACCGACACACCCCAGAAATTGAGCAGAACCTAACGAATGCTGCTGGCCAACCAGTAACTGTGTCATTTACTCCAGTACTGGTTCCTATGTTTCGCGGGATTCTTTCGGTAAACACCGCCAAGGCTAAACCCGGAACAACTCTGACCTCACTTCGTGAGGTTTACCTAGATGCCTATGGCGATGAGCAATTTATCAACGTTCTTGACGAAGGCGATTTTCCAAATACTGGAGATCTTGCCGGGTCAAACAACGCAACTATTGGTCTTTCGCTGGATGAACACTCTGGAAGAGTGGTTATCGTTTGTGCAATTGACAACTTAGTCAAGGGAACAGCTGGTGCAGCAATTCAATCTCTGAACCTTGCGCTTGGATTCGAAGAGAGTCTGGGTCTTGAAGGAATTGGGTTTAGCTCGTGAGCGTAACATTTGCAAAAGGTTTTTTAGCAGGCTCTGTCGCTGCAGGTTTGAAATCAAGTGGCAAGCTCGATGTAACTGTCATCCAGAATTTGGGTCCCAATGACGATGCGGCTGCGGTGTTTACCAGCAATCGAGCAAAGGCGAACCCGGTGCTTTGGTCCATGGAGGCCATAAAGGATGGTGCCTGCAGAGCAGTTGTTCTAAACAGTGGTGGGGCTAATTGCTACACCGGAGCCCAGGGATTTCAAACCACCCATAAATCAGCTGAGCTAGTTGCTGATGCACTTGATCTCTCCGCCCAAGATGTATTGGTTTGTTCAACAGGGCTTATTGGCATTCAGCTTGATACCGACAAGCTTTACCCAGCAATTGCTTCAGCCTGCAAAGACCTGTCAGTAGACGGGGGAGCTGACTCCGCACACGCGATTATGACAACTGATTCGGTGCCAAAACTTGCAACTGCCACCTCTGCTGCCGGATGGAAAATTGGTGGAATGGCAAAAGGAGCTGGAATGCTGGCGCCAGCACTTGCAACCATGCTGGTAGTTATCACTACCGATGCCGAGGTCTCAAACATCGATGATCATCTGCGGGCGGCAACTTCAGTCTCCTTTGACCGACTGGATTCAGATGGCTGCACATCAACTAATGACACGGTGATTCTGTTGTCTTCTGGAGCAAGTGGCATCAAGGCCAATGCGGAAGAATTTCAGAATCTTCTAGTCGATGTCTGTATGGATTTGGCCAGAGCGTTGATGAAGGACGCCGAAGGAGCAGCCCACGAAATCGCTATTGAGGTTCACGGTGCCGCATCGGAAGCCGACGCTCTCGAGGTCGGAAGAGCAATCGCTAGAAACAATTTGTTCAAGACAGCAATCTATGGCAATGACCCGAATTGGGGAAGAATTCTCGCCGCAATCGGAACAACAGCGGCGGAGTATGACCCATACGATATTGACGTCGAGATAAACGGCGTTCGAGTTTCATCTAAGGGTGGGCCTGACCAGGACCGCTCATTGGTCAATCTGGCTGCTCGTGAAGTCTTCATTCGGATTGGCTTGAACGCAGGGGATCAAAGGGCAACAATTTTGACGAACGATTTGACCAAAGAGTATGTAATCGAGAACAGCGAGTATTCCAGCTAATGAGCCAAAACCAGATTCAGGACGCAGCGCTGGCACGTATCAAAGCTGAAACTCTCATCGAGTCTTTGCCGTGGCTCCAGGATTTTCACGGAAAAGTTGTCGTCATCAAATTCGGTGGCAATGCGATGGTGGACGAGCAACTAACCAAGGCATTTGCCGAGGACATGGCATACCTAAGATTTGTTGGTATCAAACCAGTGGTTGTTCATGGTGGGGGACCACAGATAACCGCAAGGCTTGCAGAACTTGGAATCGAAACTGAGTTTCGATCAGGCCTAAGGGTCACTTCCCCTGAGGTCATGCAAGTTGTCAAGGATGTCTTGAGAAATCAGATCTCCGCACAGTTGGCCAAACTTGTTGAAGATGCGGGTGCAAAAACTCTAGTTCTGTCCGGAGAAGACTCCAACTTGTTTAGGGCGGAGCAAACCACAACAGATCAAGCAGGGGACCCACTTGATGTTGGTTTAGTGGGTGAGGTCACCCAGGTAAATCCACGTATCGTTCTGGAAGCACTGGCTGCTGGGGTGGTGCCAATCGTGTCAACCGTCGCGCCTGGTTCAGATGGCTCGATACTGAACGTCAATGCAGATTTGGCAGCTGCCTCGCTCGCTGTTGCGTTGGGAGCGGAAAAACTACTTCTTCTCACCGACGTCGCAGGGCTCTATAGCAATTGGCCTAACAAAGACTCATTGATCTCCGAAATTCGTGTTGCAGAGCTGACTGAACTGCTTCCACAACTTGAATCAGGAATGATTCCGAAGATGCAGGCTTGCCTGAATGCGCTTGCTGGAGGAGTGCCCAGGGCTCACATTATCGACGGGCGTGCGCCTCACAGCATCTTGCTTGAGATCTTCACCTCCAGCGGTGTTGGCACCTTGGTGCTACCTTAGAAACTTCGAGAGGAGATTTGCTATGACCCGCCATTTTTTGCGTGATGATGACATTTCTCCCGAAGAGCAGTCTGAAATTTTGGATCTTGCTCTAAAACTCAAGGCCAGCCCTTACTCGGAAAAGACTTTTGCAGGACCAAAAACCGTTGCGCTAATTTTCGATAAGACCTCAACTCGAACAAGAGTTTCTTTCGCAGTTGGAGTTTCTGATCTCGGAGGGGCACCTCTGATTATGGATTCTGGGTCAAGTCAGCTTGGGATTAAGGAATCGGTAGCCGATACTGCAAAGGTTCTAGAGCGACAGGTGGCCATGATTGTTTGGCGGACTTTTGCTCAAAGCGGTCTTGAGCAGATGGCAGCCAATTCCAAGGTGCCGGTAATCAATAGCCTGAGCGATGATTTTCACCCTTGCCAATTGCTGGCGGATTTGATGACTATTCGAGAGCAACTTGGTTCGCTGAAGGGTAAAGTGCTTTCCTACATTGGTGATGCTTCAAACAATATGTGTCATTCGTACATGCTGGCTGGAGTAACTGCAGGTATGAAGGTCCGGATAGCTGGGCCAGCTGGTTATCAGCCAAATCCGAAGATTAACCGCAGGGCTGAGGAGATCGCTTTTCAAACTGGCGGATCAATCGATGTTTATACCGACCCAAAGCACGCACTTATCGATAGCGACGTGGTTGCCACCGATACCTGGATATCGATGGGTCAAGAAGCTGAGAAAGAGCAAAAGCTAAAGGACTTTGCCGGGTTCACTCTCGATAGCGAGCTGATGAGAATTGCAAAGCCCGAGGCCATCGTTTTGCACTGCCTTCCTGCCTATCGGGGCTTTGAAATAGCAGCGGATGTTCTCGATGGGCCGCAGTCGGTTGTTTGGGATCAGGCTGAAAACCGCCTGCATGCCCAAAAGGCCCTTATGGTTTGGCTGGCCGCACGCTCAAAAGCCTAAGATTGAACTAATCTCGAGGCTTTTCGGGTGCGATTTTTGAAGTAGTAGGAGACAAATGGCCCAGCGCGTTGTTTTGGCATATTCCGGTGGTCTTGACACCTCTGTTGGTATCGGCTGGCTGAAAGACGCCACTGGTAAAGAGGTAGTTGCCATGGCTATCGATGTTGGCCAAGGTGGCGAAGACATGGATGTCATCAGACAGCGCGCTCTCGATTGCGGAGCTGTCGAGTCAGTAGTGATTGACGCCCAGTCAGAGTTTGCCGACGACTACATCATGCCTGCCCTAAAGGCCAACGCACTTTACCAAAAGCGCTACCCATTGGTCTCGGCATTGTCACGTCCACTTATTGCAAAGTACTTAGCAAAGACTGCTAAGGAACTTGGTGCAGACACAGTTGCCCACGGCTGCACAGGTAAAGGAAACGACCAAGTTCGTTTTGAGGCATCAGTGGCCGCGATTTCCCCGGAGCTTACTTCGATTGCGCCTATTCGTGACCTTGCGTTAACTCGTGACAAGGCTTTGGAATATGCAGCAGAGCACAATCTGCCCATTGCTCAGTCAAAAAAGAGCCCATACTCAGTGGATCAGAACGTCTGGGGAAGAGCGGTCGAGACTGGATTCTTAGAAGACCCTTGGAACGCCCCAATCGAAGACCTTTATACCTACACCCAAGACCCAGATGTTCAGCGCGAACCAACCGAAGTCATCATCAAGTTTGATCAGGGAATTCCGGTTGCAATTGATGGCGTTTCTTACAGTGCCATCGAAATGGTCAAGAAGATGAACGAATTGGCAGGTGCTCATGGAGTTGGACGCATAGACATCGTTGAAGATCGTCTAGTTGGAATCAAATCCCGCGAGATCTACGAAGCTCCAGCTGGAATTGCCTTGATTCAGGCCCACGAAGAGCTTGAGAACCTAACCCTTGAGCGTGATGTGAACAGGTTCAAGAAGGGTATTGAGGACAAGTGGGCAACAATGGTCTACGAAGGTCTTTGGTTCTCTGATTTGAAGCGCTCGCTGGATGTTTTTATTGACCACACCCAAAAGTATGTCTCAGGTGAAATTCGCCTGAAGCTTCGCGGCGGTAGGGCTGTTGTGACTGGCCGAAGGTCCGAGCAGAGCCTGTACGACTTCAACTTGGCTACCTACGACACAGGGGATAGCTTCGATTCATCGCTAGCTAAGGGCTTTATCGAGCTTTGGGCTCTTCCAAGCAAGATTTCGGCGAGACGCTCACATGGCAAGTGAGGCAAAGCCTGGTGCACTGTGGGGCAGTAGGTTCGCCTCTTCTGCGGCTGACTCTGTTGCAGCCCTAAGCAAGTCAACACATTTTGACTGGCGCTTGGCACCTTACGACATCGCTGGTTCTAAGGCCCACGTCAAAGCCTTGTTTACCGCAGGATATCTGAGCAGCGACGAGGCAGAAAGACTAACTAAAGTTTTGGCTCAGCTACTGGAGAGAGTCCAGGCTGGAAGCTTTGTACCTAAAGACCAGGATGAGGACGTTCACTCGAGCCTCGAGCGTGGAATCATTGAAATCGCAGGCGCTGATCTAGGCGGAAAGCTACGTGCCGGAAGATCTAGAAACGATCAAATCGCAACCCTGATTCGCTCTTACCTAATGGACGAAGCGGTAGTTATTGAGAACTTAGTTCGGGAACTAATCGAAGTCATAACTGACCGCGCTCAAGAGCACTTGGGGTCGGCAATTCCTGGAAGAACCCACATGCAGCACGCTCAGCCGGTGCTACTTTCTCATCATCTTCTAGCCCACGCCTGGCCATTAGTTCGCGATCTGGAAAGACTGCGCGACTGGCGAGTTAGAGCCAATGTGTCGCCTTACGGGGCTGGCGCGCTAGCTGGTTCGAGCCTGGGACTTGACCCAAATTTAGTCGCTAACGAATTGGGCTTTGCAGCAACAACACAGAACTCAATTGACGGAACTTCCGCCAGAGATGTTGTTTCAGAAATCACCTTTGTAATGAGCCTGATAGGTATCAATCTGTCGAGATTTGCTGAAGAAATCATTATTTGGGCAACGACCGAATTTGGATACATCAAACTCGACGACGCTTACTCAACCGGATCATCGATTATGCCTCAGAAGAAAAACCCTGACGTTGCTGAACTCGCGCGAGGAAAATCTGGCCGACTGATTGGAAACCTCACCGGTTTGCTCGCAACACTAAAGGGACTTCCTCTTGCCTACAACCGAGATTTGCAAGAAGACAAAGAACCGGTGTTTGATTCCATCGACACACTCAAGCTTTTGCTTCCAGCATTTTCTGGAATGGTAGCAACAATGACGTTTGATCTGGACCGCTTGGAGCGTCTTGCACCGGCAGGATTCTCGCTAGCAACTGATGTTGCAGAGTGGCTAGTGAAGCAGCAGGTTCCATTCCGCGAAGCGCATGAGATTACCGGCTGGCTAGTTTCTTACTGCGAGAAGAATTCACTTGGTCTACACGAAGTTCCAGATAGCGAGATGGCAAAGATCTCCAAGTCGCTTACTCCAGAGGTCAGGGATGTTCTTTCCGTTTCTGGTTCAATCAAGTCTCGATCTGGTGCCGGGGGAACAGCTCTTCCTCGTGTGCTTGATCAAATTAGCGAACTTCGAAAGAACTGGGTCACTAAGTAATGGTCATTTCAAATCAGTCCAACGACAAATCCTTCAAGGGTTTGTGGGAAGAGCTGCAGTGGCGTGGGCTTGTTGCAATCTCTACCGACGAGGCTGAATTATCCAAGCAGCTCAATTCTGGAAAGCTCACTTACTACATCGGCTTTGACCCAACGGCACCTTCACTTCACTTGGGAAATCTCGTTCAGCTTCTTGTGATGCGAAGGCTGCAGCTTGCCGGTCACAACCCAATTGTTTTGATTGGTGGCTCAACCGGTTTGGTTGGCGACCCACGTCCAACTGCCGAGCGAGTATTGAACACTAAAGAAACTGTTTCTGAGTGGGTTGAAAAACTTTCTAAACAGGCATACAGGTTCCTTGATTTTTCGGGAGGCAACAAAGCAACCCTTGTGAATAATCTGGACTGGACAGCACCGCTTAGCGCAATTGATTTTCTTCGGGAGATTGGAAAGCACTTCCGAGTTGGCAAGATGCTTTCTAAGGAAGCGGTAAGTGCGAGATTGAATTCTGAGCATGGCATTAGCTACACAGAGTTCAGCTACCAGATACTCCAGGGTTATGACTTTTTAGAACTGTTCCGCCGCCACAACTGTACCCTTCAGCTTGGAGGTTCGGACCAGTGGGGAAACTTAACTTCCGGATCCGATTTGATTCATAAAGTGGAAGGTAAGTCAGTTCACTTGTTGGCAACACCGCTGATCACAAATTCCGATGGAAAAAAGTTTGGAAAAAGTGAGGGCAATGCTGTTTGGTTAGATGCAGAGCTAACGAGTCCTTACGCTTTTTATCAGTTCTGGTTGAACGTAGAAGATGCCGACGTAATTGATCGCCTAAAAGTTTTCACATTTTTATCCAAGACCGAGATCGAAGCTTTGGCGGAGCAGGTAAAATCAGCTCCCCACCTTAGGGAGGCTCAGCGAGCCCTGGCCCTTGAAGTCACCAGCCTGGTTCACTCACCCGAGGCAGCCAACGGGGCCATTCAGGCCTCCAAGGCACTGTTCGGCCAGGCTGAACTGACCGACCTAACCCAGGAAGATCTACTTTCAGCCCTATCTGAGCTTCCGAGCGTGAAGGCGGCCAAGGGGGCTTCGATTGCTCAGCTTTTGGTCGACACTGGCCTAGAAGCCAGTGTTTCCGCGGGTCGCAGGGCCATCAAGGAGGGTGGCGTCTACCTAAATAACGAGAAAGTGGTCGACGAGGCAGCCGTTTTTGAGCAAGTTTTGCCCGGCAATGTTGCAGTGCTTCGAAGGGGTAAAAAGACCCTCACAGCGATCTATCTGTCCTAAAAAGAAATTGGCTTAAAGGGCCTAAAATCCCTTATTTGATTTGACATAGCAGGCAACAACAGCGTAATCTTGTGAAGTTGTCCAAAGCTTGAAATTCTGTCTAGAATTTCGGCTCAAGTGCACAAACCGCCACCTCCAAAAGTAGCTAGAAATCAAGGTTTCTAGCCGGTTTTGGAGTCGGCAAATTGGAAAAGCGGCTCCTGAAATCGAAAATAAAAAATCGATTCCCGGACGCATCCGATCCTTGAGAACTCAACAGCGTGCACAATGTCGATGCCAATAACATCTTGGCTTTATTTGGCTTGCCAAATAATGTCAAGAGAACAAATTGGATTAGACAGATTGTCAGACAATCTGATTTAGTCAGATCAAATTGATTGCCCCATTTTCCGGGGCATTCGTTCTAGTTTGCTTGAGGGCTTCGGTCCAAAAAGCTACTTAACTTTTACGGAGAGTTTGATCCTGGCTCAGGACGAACGCTGGCGGCGTGCTTAACACATGCAAGTCGAACGATGAAGCTGGAGCTTGCTCCAGTGGATTAGTGGCGAACGGGTGAGTAACACGTGAGCAATCTGCCCTTGACTCTGGGATAACTGCGGGAAACTGTAGCTAATACCGGATACGACACCTTGGGGCATCCCGAGGTGTGGAAAGAATTTCGGTCAAGGATGAGCTCGCGGCCTATCAGCTAGTTGGTGAGGTAATGGCTCACCAAGGCGACGACGGGTAGCCGGCCTGAGAGGGTGACCGGCCACACTGGAACTGAGATACGGTCCAGACTCCTACGGGAGGCAGCAGTGGGGAATATTGCACAATGGGCGCAAGCCTGATGCAGCAACGCCGCGTGAGGGATGAAGGCCTTCGGGTTGTAAACCTCTTTTAGCAGGGAAGAAGCGAAAGTGACGGTACCTGCAGAAAAAGCACCGGCTAACTACGTGCCAGCAGCCGCGGTAATACGTAGGGTGCAAGCGTTGTCCGGAATTATTGGGCGTAAAGAGCTCGTAGGCGGTTTGTCGCGTCTGCTGTGAAAATCCAAGGCTCAACCTTGGACCTGCAGTGGGTACGGGCAGACTAGAGTGCGGTAGGGGAGATGGGAATTCCTGGTGTAGCGGTGGAATGCGCAGATATCAGGAGGAACACCAATGGCGAAGGCACATCTCTGGGCCGTAACTGACGCTGAGGAGCGAAAGCGTGGGGAGCGAACAGGATTAGATACCCTGGTAGTCCACGCCGTAAACGGTGGGTGCTAGTTGTGGGCCACATTCCACGTGGTCCGTGACGAAGTTAACACATTAAGCACCCCGCCTGGGGAGTACGGTCGCAAGACTAAAACTCAAAGGAATTGACGGGGGCCCGCACAAGCGGCGGAGCATGCGGATTAATTCGATGCAACGCGAAGAACCTTACCAAGGCTTGACATATAGAGGAAACGTGCAGAAATGTGCGCCCCGCAAGGTCTCTATACAGGTGGTGCATGGTTGTCGTCAGCTCGTGTCGTGAGATGTTGGGTTAAGTCCCGCAACGAGCGCAACCCTCGTCCTATGTTGCCAGCACGTAATGGTGGGAACTCATGGGAGACTGCCGGGGTCAACTCGGAGGAAGGTGGGGATGACGTCAAATCATCATGCCCCTTATGTCTTGGGCTTCACGCATGCTACAATGGCCAGTACAAAGGGCTGCAATACCGTAAGGTGGAGCGAATCCCAAAAAGCTGGTCTCAGTTCGGATTGAGGTCTGCAACTCGACCTCATGAAGTCGGAGTCGCTAGTAATCGCAGATCAGCAACGCTGCGGTGAATACGTTCCCGGGCCTTGTACACACCGCCCGTCAAGTCACGAAAGTCGGTAACACCCGAAGCCGGTGGCCTAACCGTAAGGAAGGAGCCGTCGAAGGTGGGATTGGTGATTGGGACTAAGTCGTAACAAGGTAGCCGTACCGGAAGGTGCGGCTGGATCACCTCCTTTCTAAGGAGCTTCTAGGAGAACTTCGGTTCTTCATAAGAGCCAGTATCGAAAACGAATGTTTTTCGGCTGGTTTGCTCATGGGTGGATCATCGCATTGTTAGCAGCCTAAATTTTCTTTTCAAGTACAAGCTCTTCGGAGCTTAGGAACGAAGAGGTTATCTAAAACTTCTATTGCACGCTGTTGGGTCCTTGGGGATCGGGAGACCGAAAACCAAGGATCAAATAATCCCCTCCGGGGGATTTTCTGGTCTGGAGCGAGTCTTGACCTTCCGAATAGGAAGTAAAGATTCGTTACCGCCCGTACTTTGAGAACTACATAGTGGACGCGAGCATCTTATTTTAGATCCGACAATTTATTGTCGGGTCTCTTTGTGGTCAAGTTCTTAAGAGCACACGGTGGATGCCTTGGCAATAGGAGCCGAAGAAGGACGTAGTAATCTGCGATAAGCCTCGGGGAGTCGATAAACAGACTTTGATCCGAGGATTTCCGAATGGGGAAACCCAGCTGGACTAGATCCAGTTACTTCTAGCTGAATACATAGGCTAGATAGAGGGAACGTGGGGAAGTGAAACATCTCAGTACCCACAGGAAGAGAAAACAAAAGTGATTCCGTTAGTAGTGGCGAGCGAACGCGGAATAGGCCAAACCGATCATGTGTGATAGCCGGCAGGCGTTGCATGATCGGGGTTGTGGGACTTCTACGTTGGTCTGCCGACCAGCAACAGCAAGAAGCAATATAGACGAATGGTCTTGAAAGGCCAGTCATAGAGGGTGCCAACCCCGTAGTCGAAATGTTGTGGAAGTTGAAGAAGTATCCCAAGTAGTACGGAACCCGTGAAATTCTGTGCGAATCTGTCGGGACCACCCGATAAGCCTAAATACTACCTATTGACCGATAGCGGACAAGTACCGTGAGGGAAAGGTGAAAAGTACCCCGGGAGGGGAGTGAAATAGTACCTGAAACCGTGTGCTTACAATCCGTCGGAGCCAGCTTGTTCTGGTGACGGCGTGCCTTTTGAAGAATGAGCCTGAGAGTTAGTGATATGTGGCGAGGTTAACCCGTGTGGGGAAGCCGTAGCGAAAGCGAGTCTGAATAGGGCGATTCAGTCGCATGTCCTAGACCCGAAGCGAAGTGATCTACCCATGGCCAGGTTGAAGCGACGGTAAGACGTCGTGGAGGACCGAACCCACCAGAGTTGAAAATCTGGGGGATGAGCTGTGGGTAGGGGTGAAAGGCCAATCAAACTTCGTGATAGCTGGTTCTCTCCGAAATGCATTTAGGTGCAGCGTCTTGTGTTTCTTACTGGAGGTAGAGCTACTGGATGGCCGATGGGCCCTACAAGGTTACTGACGTCAGCCAAACTCCGAATGCCAGTAAGTGAGAACAAGGCAGTGAGACTGTGGGGGATAAGCTTCATAGTCGAGAGGGAAACAACCCAGACTACCAACTAAGGTCCCAAAGCGTGTGCTAAGTGGAAAAGGATGTGGAGTTGCATAGACAACCAGGAGGTTGGCTTAGAAGCAGCCACCCTTGAAAGAGTGCGTAATAGCTCACTGGTCAAGTGATTCCGCGCCGACAATGTAACGGGGCTCAAGCACACCACCGAAGTTGTAGCATTTGTACCATTGCCAGGCCTTCGTGGTCCAGGCGTACAGATGGGTAGGAGAGCGTCGTGTGGCGAGCGAAGCGGCGGAGTAATCCAGCCGTGGATGCCACACGAGTGAGAATTCAGGCATGAGTAGCGAAAGGGGAGTGAGAAACTCCCCGTCCGAAAGACCAAGGGTTCCAGGGCCAGGTTAATCCGCCCTGGGTAAGTCGGGACCTAAGGCGAGGCCGACAGGCGTAGTCGATGGACAACGGGTTGACATTCCCGTACCGGCGAAGAACCGCCCAAACTAATCCAGTAATGCTAAGTTTTCTAAGCTGCAGTGAAGCCTTCGGGTGGATCTGTGGTGGTGAACACGACCCTATTCTGGTGCGGTTAACGTATTAACAGGTGTGACGCAGGAAGGTAGCCTCCGCGGGGCGATGGTTGTCCCCGTTTAAGGATGTAGGGCGAGTGATAGGCAAATCCGTCACTCATTAAGCCTGAGATCTGATGATGAGCCCGCAAGGGTGAAGTGGGCGATCCTATGCTGCCAAGAAAAGCATCGACGTGAGGTTCTAGCTGCCCGTACCCCAAACCGACTCAGGTGGTCAGGTAGAGAATACTAAGGATATCGAGAGAATCGTGGTTAAGGAACTCGGCAAAATGCCCCCGTAACTTCGGGAGAAGGGGGGCCTGAGGGGTGTAGGAATTTACTTCCGAAGCCCTGTATGGCCGCAGAGACCAGTGAGTAGCGACTGTTTATCAAAAACACAGGTCCGTGCGAAGTTGCAAAACGATGTATACGGACTGACGCCTGCCCGGTGCTGGAAGGTTAAGAGGAAGGGTTAGCAGCAATGCAAAGCTCTGAATTTAAGCCCCAGTAAACGGCGGTGGTAACTATAACCATCCTAAGGTAGCGAAATTCCTTGTCGGGTAAGTTCCGACCTGCACGAATGGCGTAACGACTTCTCAGCTGTCTCAACCGCGAACTCGGCGAAATTGCACTACGAGTAAAGATGCTCGTTACGCGCAGAAGGACGAAAAGACCCCGTGACCTTTACTATAGTTTGGTATTGGTGATCGGTGTGATTTGTGTAGGATAGGTGGGAGACTTTGAAGCTTGGACGCTAGTTCAGGTGGAGTCGTTGTTGAAATACCACTCTGATCACTTCGGTTACCTAACCACGATCCGTAATCCGGATCTGGGACAGTGCCTGATGGGTAGTTTAACTGGGGCGGTTGCCTCCCAAAAAGTAACGGAGGCGCCCAAAGGTTCCCTCAACCTGGTTGGTAATCAGGTGTCGAGTGTAAGTGCACAAGGGAGCTTGACTGTGAGACTGACAAGTCGAGCAGGGACGAAAGTCGGGACTAGTGATCCGGCAGTGGCTTGTGGAAGCGCTGTCGCTCAACGGATAAAAGGTACCTCGGGGATAACAGGCTGATCTTGCCCAAGAGTCCATATCGACGGCATGGTTTGGCACCTCGATGTCGGCTCGTCGCATCCTGGGGCTGGAGTAGGTCCCAAGGGTTGGGCTGTTCGCCCATTAAAGCGGCACGCGAGCTGGGTTCAGAACGTCGTGAGACAGTTCGGTCTCTATCCTCTGCGCGCGTTGGAAATTTGAGAAGACCTATCCCTAGTACGAGAGGACCGGGATGGACGAACCTCTGGTGTGTCAGTTGTTCCGCCAGGAGCACCGCTGATTAGCTACGTTCGGGACGGATAACCGCTGAAAGCATCTAAGCGGGAAGCCAGCTTCAAGATGAGATTTCCATGACTTTTAGTCGAGAGGCTCGCAGCTAGATTACTGCGTTGATAGGCCGGATGTGGAAGTGGGGACTAAAGACCCATGGAGCTGACCGGTACTAATAAGCCAACTACTTGATAACAATTTTTTTGCTTGCGTCCACTATGTGGTTCCCGAGGTATGGGAACCAAAACAACACACTTCTAAGTGTGCTTGACGAAACATAACTCAATAGTGTTTCGGCGGCCATAGCGGAGGGGAAACGCCCGGTAACATTCCGAACCCGGAAGCTAAGACCTCCTGCGCCGATGGTACTGCAAGGGTGACCTTGTGGGAGAGTAGGACACCGCCGGACTTAATTTAAAGGAGATAGCCACCAATTAATTGGTGGCTATCTTCATTTAAGGAAGAATTAGATCATGACCGATGACGATAAGAGACGCTCTCGTCCAAAGCGTCCAGCCGGAAGGTCCCCAAGGGATGCGCCGTTAGGTCGTGGTCAAAGACAAGATCAAGGTGAGCGGCCGATCTGGCAGCAGCGAGTTGAGCTGCAGCGCGATCCAAATCGCGAAAAATCCCCAATCATTCCTGAATCAATCACCCCAAACGATGTAGATATGATCGTCCGGGTTCAGCTCAAGACCCTAACTGCAGAAAATGCCGAAATGGTTGCCAGGCACCTGGCAATGGTGTCGCTTTTAATTGACCAAGATCCAGAACTAGCCCATAAGCACGCGCTATCTGCAGCTCGGCGAGCTGGTCGAATAGCGGTAGTTCGAGAAACCGTAGGCGTCACTGCTTATACCGTAGGGGACTACCCGTTAGCCCTTCGCGAATTACTTGCTCATCGCAGAATTTCTGGGTCCAACGACCAGCTACCGCTCATTGTTGATTCTGAGCGAGGCATGAACCGACCGGATAGAGCGCTGAAAAGGGCAAGAGAAGCCGACAGAAAATCACTTACCCCCGCGGTTCGGGTCAATTTAGCTATTGCCACCAGTGGAGCGCGCCTGGATCTTGGGGAAAACGAACTTGCCTTGTCGGAGCTTGAAATTCCTGAGCTGAACCCAGCAAAAGTCTTTGACTACTCACCACCGCTATTTCGCGCCTACGCTAACACCCTTGAGATTCTAGGCAGAACTCAAGAATCCAAGAAGTGGGCGGATTTAGCTGAGCGTGCAGACCTTGCCTTAGCCGGTAAACCGGATGATGTTCTAGAAATTGTTGAAGAAATCGAAATTCCAAAATTTACTGATCGTGCAAAATTTGACCCAGCGGATAAGCCAAGACCATCGTTTGAGAAAAAGCCTTTCGAAAACCGTGGAACCGGTAAATCAAACCGCGGTTTTGATGGTCCAGGAAAAGCCGGCAGGAGCGCGCCACGTGGCCGCTAAGATTTTCGATCAGTTTGAAACTTTGCTGCTGGATCTTGACGGAGTTATCTACGAGGGTAAAAACGCGATTGAGGAAGCAGTTGAGTCAATAACTGCAATCAGCTCAACCGGCATCAAGGTTGGCTACATCACCAACAATTCTTCCCGAAAGCCTGAAACCATAGCCGATCAGCTGCGTGGTTTTGGTATTGAGCTATCCAATGACGATGTGATCTCCTCCGCACAAGCCGGAGTTGAACTACTTTCCACCATTATCCCTAAAGGCTCAAAAGTTTTGGTGGTTGGAGGAGAAGGCCTTCGCTTTGAGGTCCAAGCTGCAGGTTTTGAAATTGTTGCACTAAGCGATGACAAGCCCGCCGCTGTCATACAAGGTTTTGCCCCTGAGGTCGGTTGGAACAATTTGGCTGAGGCGAGCTACGCAATTCAAGGTGGCGCTAAGTGGGTTGCGACAAATCAAGACTGGACCATTCCGCGCGAAAAGGGGTTGGCTCCAGGCAATGGAACTTTAGTTTCGGCTGTTCACACCGCAGTTGGCCAACTACCCGTTGTTGCGGGCAAGCCTGAGAGGGCAATCTTTGAAACAGCGATGCGTAAATTTGAAGCCAAGAATTCAATCTATGTTGGAGATCGTCTAGACACGGATGTTGCAGGTGCCAACAAAGCAGGTCTTGGTTCAGCCCTTGTTATGACTGGAGTCACAACCCGCAAGGAGCTTCTGGCCGCAAAGCCCGACTCGAGACCTACCTTTATTCTCGAAACACTGAAGGATTTGCGGAGTGCTTATCGTGCCCCTTCCAAGACCAAGCGTGGCTACAAACTCGGGGATGTTGAAGTTGAGCTGCTGGGAGAAAAAGTAGTGGTTAGCTTTGGCGACCCTAAATCACTGGATGCTTTGAAAGCGGCCTGCTTGACCATCTGGGACTGCGGAACGCCAATACATCTGCTCGATGTTGAAAGCGCACTTTACGAATAGGCTATTAGTTAGGAATGAGGAAAGCATGTCAGAACTACTAGATGATCTCTCGGGCGAAATTGCAAAGACGCGCGAGTTGCCACTTGATCAGCAGAGCGCTGCGTTCGAGGTTATTCGGCAGAAGCTAGAGTCCATGATTGCCGACTCAAGGCCACAAGACTCTGAGTAATCTACGAATCGATTTATTGCTTGTTGAGCGAGGTCTGGCAAGATCTCGCGGTCACGCAGCTGACCTAGTCAAAGCCAAGCGCGTACTAGTCGGCACAAAAGAAATCACTAAACCCAGTTCGTCCGTTGCGATGGATTGTGAAATCACAATCATTCCAGCCGATGAGTATGTTTCTCGCGCAGGACTCAAGCTCAAGGGAGCACTCGATGCGTTTGGAGCTCTAGAGGTAGTAGGCAAAACCTGTCTTGACGTTGGGGCATCTACCGGCGGATTCACTGATGTGCTACTTCGCCACGGTGCCGGCAGAGTTGTTGCAATCGATGTGGGACACGAACAGTTTGCTCCCGAGTTGCTAAACAACCCGAGAGTTCAATCCTTCGAAGGCATCAACGCTCGTGAAGTAACTCTGGGGGAGATTCGTGAACTAACCGATGACAAGAATCTGGAAATCGACCTAGTGGTAGCCGATCTATCCTTTGTCTCTTTGACTCTGGTTCTACCGGCACTTGTGGCACTGGCCCCAAAGGCGGATTTTGTACTACTTATAAAGCCTCAATTTGAGGTGGGAAAGCAGTCTTTGAGTGCCTCCGGTGTGGTCTCAGATCACAGATTGAGAGCCTCCGCAATCAAGCAGGTTGTGGATTGTTGCCACGAGTTAGGCCTTGGAATGCTTGGATTAGAGCGGTCTGAATTGCCTGGAACTCACGGGAACATTGAGTACCTGATTTGGATTAGTACTTCAGAAGCTCCAAATCGGTCAAAATGGTCTGAGAGAATTGAGCAACTGGCCAGGGAGAGCAAATGACGAAACAGAGACTTGTTCTGCTGGTTTCCCATACCGCTCGTAAAGAGGCTCTTTCGGCAACATTGGAATGCGCAGAAGCGCTCCTAAAAGCCGGCATTACTCCTGTGATGGAACAGCAGGAACGTGCTGAAACCCTCGCCCATGCAAAGACCGTAAGTAACTTATCCGCGGAATCAATTCTTGAGCTTGGTAAAGATGTCCAAGAATCCGATCTCGAACTTGCCGTGGTACTTGGGGGAGATGGAACAATTCTCAAAGCTGCAGAGCTTGTCCGGGCTTCTCAGACCCCACTGCTTGGAATTAACCTAGGTCACGTGGGCTTTTTGGCCGAGAGTGAGAAAAACGAGATCAGCTCAACCATGGCTAGGGTTGTTACCAAAGACTACCTTGTCAAAGAGCGAATGACCTTAGATGTTGCCGTCAAGCTGGATGGTAAAGAGGTATACCGAACCTGGGCTCTGAATGAAGCCACGGTTGAAAAAAGCGCCAGAGAACGCATGCTGGAAGTGGTTGTTGAAGTTGATGGAAGACCACTATCTAGCTTTGGCTGCGATGGAATTGTTGTCTCGACCCCAACTGGATCAACCGCTTACGCCTTTTCTGGCGGCGGGCCGGTGGTTTGGCCATCGGTTGATGCGCTTTTGATGGTTCCACTTAGCGCTCACGCTTTGTTTGCAAGACCACTTGTTATAAGCCCAAACTCACTCGTTGCGGTGGAAGTGCTTCAGCGCTCCGCTGGAGCGGGAGTGCTGTGGTGCGATGGTCGCAGAAGCACAGAGCTTCCAGTCGGTGCACGCGTTGAAGTTCGCAAGTCCGATAAACCGGTTCGTCTTGCAAGATTGAGTCAAGGTCCTTTCACCGATCGTTTGGTTCGTAAGTTCTCCCTGCCCGTCGAAGGCTGGCGCGGTCCGGATTCAAAGAAGGCATAGCTTTTGATAGAACAAATCCACATTCGTGATCTTGGCGTCATCCGTGAAGCCCAGCTCGATCTTGGGCCAGGGCTCACTGTTCTAACAGGTGAAACCGGTGCTGGAAAAACTATGGTTTTGAATGCCCTTGGATTACTTCTTGGTTCAAGATCCGATACCAGCGCTGTTCGCAAAGGTCAAGAGCAAGCTTTCGTCGAAGGCCGATGGCTACTTCCTAAAGAAGCACTAGATCGAATCACTGCATCCGGTATTGAAATCGAAGACGGAGAACTTTTAGTTTCCAGATCAATCTCATCTGAAGGCAGATCCAAGGCAACTGTTTCTGGAAGATCAGTGCCGGTTGGTGTTCTTACTGAAATTGGTGAGCACTTGGTTGTAGTTCACGGCCAATCCGATCAGATCAGACTCAAATCAGCTGCCGCGCAGCGCGAGGCCTTAGATCAATTTGCTGGCGTCCCTCTTGCTGCGCTTACCGACAAGTATTCAGAGACGTATACCGCCTGGAAGATGGCTGCCAATAGGTTGCAGGTGCTAACCACCGAATCTTCTTCCCGTGCTCGAGAAGCCGATGAGATCAGAGCTGCCGTCGAAGAGCTAACCAAACTCGATCCAAAATCAGGCGAAGATGTTGAGCTTTCCGATCTTGCTGAAAAGCTAACTCACCTCGAGGAGCTTCGTATTGCAGCTGCTGCCGCTCACGAAGAGCTAAGCAGTGATTCATTTGATGATTCTTCAGATGCTTTGACATCGATAGGCAAGGCTAGGCGAGCCCTCGAGCAGGTAAGCAATCACGACCCAGAACTTGAAAAACTGGCCGAGCAACTCAAGGAAATTGGCTTCTCGCTAAACGAAACCGCAGCTAGCATCTCCAGCTACATCGCAGGTCTAGATAACGACGGAGCATCGGAGCTGGAGAAAATCCAATCTCGTCGCGCAGAGCTATCCTCCGCGATGCGAAAGTATGGACCCACTCTTGATGAAGTAATTGCTTATCTGGAAACCGCAGGATCTCGCTTGCTGGATCTGGATTCCTCCGATGAGGCAATAGCTTCGCTAACAATTGAAGAGCAGCAGCTCGGCAAACAAGCCCACGATTTGGCGGAGCAAATCAGCGCTATTAGAACCAAGGCTGCCGCCGAACTTTCAGCTGCAGTCACTTCAGAGCTTTCAGCGTTGGCGATGACTGGCGCAAGCCTTGATGCATCGATCACCAGACTCGGTGAACTTACCGCACATGGATATGACCAGGTAGCCCTATTGCTAAGTGCCTACCCAGGAGCTGAACCTAGGCCAATTGGCAAGGGAGCTTCCGGTGGAGAGCTTTCCAGGATCATGCTTGCAATCGAGGTTGTTTTAGCCAAAAGCGAGCTTGCACCAACCTTTATATTCGACGAAGTTGATGCCGGTGTCGGCGGCGCCGCCGCCAGCGAGGTCGGCAAACGCCTTGCAATACTTGCTCGCAACGCTCAAGTCATAGTCGTGACCCACTTGCCACAGGTGGCTGCCTTTGCCAGTAGGCACCTTCGAGTGCTCAAGTCATCAACGGCGGATTTCACCGCAACCGATGTTGTGCGCCTTGAAGGCGAGCAGGTTGTTGAGGAGCTAGCTCGAATGCTCTCAGGTTTGAGTGAATCCGAGAGTGGAAGGTCCCATGCCAAGGAGCTTTTGGACTTAGCTCAAAGCGCTCTGGCAAAATAATTTTGCGTGTCGTTGTGGATCATTGAACTTCACACCGTCGAACTAGTAAGATGAAATTCCATGGTAGAAACCTTGGATCCGGGTAGAACGAGACACATCTTCGTCACCGGAGGGGTAGCCAGTTCACTTGGAAAAGGCCTCACAGCTGCCAGTCTTGGAAATCTCCTTAGAGCCCGTGGCCTATCTGTTGTTATGCAGAAACTGGACCCATACCTAAACGTTGACCCCGGAACAATGAACCCGTTCCAGCACGGTGAAGTGTTTGTCACTGAGGACGGCACTGAAACTGACCTAGATATCGGTCACTACGAACGCTTTCTGGACATCAACTTATCTCAAGCAGCCAACGTCACTACAGGTCAGGTCTACTCAACGGTTATTGCCAAAGAGCGACGCGGTGAATACTTGGGTGATACCGTTCAGGTAATTCCTCACATCACCGATGAAATCAAACGTCGCATGAGGTTGCAGGCCAACGAGGAACCAATTCCTGATGTGATCATCACTGAAATTGGTGGCACCGTAGGAGACATCGAATCTCAGCCTTTCTTGGAAGCGGCACGTCAAATTCGTCATGACGTAGGGCGAGACAATGTGTTTTTTGTGCATGTATCCCTGGTTCCATACCTTGGTCCATCGGGAGAGCTAAAAACCAAGCCAACTCAGCACTCGGTGGCAATGCTTCGCTCCATCGGTATTCAGCCAGATGCGATTGTTTGCCGTTCAGACCGTGAGCTTCCAGAATCAATCAAGAAAAAGATCGCACTGATGTGTGACGTAGACATCAAAGCTGTTGTAAACGCGGCTGATGCCTCAAGTATTTACGCAATTCCAACAGTTTTGGACAACGAGGGTCTCGATGCCTACATCATCAAGGCTCTAGATCTAAAGGCCGGCGAGATTGACTGGAGCAGATGGTCATCCGTTCTAACGGCAGTTCACGAGCCTAAGCATGAAGTGACAATTGCTCTAGTTGGCAAATACATAGATCTTCCAGATGCATACCTTTCAGTCACTGAAGCACTTAGGGCCGGAGGGTTTGCTCATCAGACTAAAGTCAACATTCGTTGGGTTCAGTCAGATGCATGCGAATCAGCTGAAGGTGCAGCAGCGCTGCTCTCTGATGTCGATGGCATTTGCATTCCTGGTGGATTTGGAGTTCGCGGTATCGAAGGAAAACTCGGTGCTTTGAGATTTGCCAGAGAGCAAAAGATACCAACTCTGGGTCTGTGCCTTGGACTTCAGTGCATGGTAATTGAATACTCCAGAAACGTTGCAGGTCTTGACGGAGCTTCCTCAACTGAGTTTGACGAAAAGGCCAAGCACCCAGTTATTGCAACCATGGCTGAGCAAGTTGACATACTTGCAGCCGGTGAAATGGGCGGAACCATGCGTCTTGGTTCTTTTGAAGCAAAACTTTCTAAGGGATCGATAGTTGCTGAGGTTTATGGAACTGAGACAGTTACTGAAAGACACCGTCATCGCTATGAGGTCAACAACAGCTATCGCGATCAGCTAGAAAAAGCCGGGATTGTGTTTTCTGGAACATCTCCAGATGGTTCGCTGGTTGAATTCTTAGAGCTTCCAAGAGAAATTCACCCTTATTACGTCTCCACTCAAGCCCACCCTGAATTCAAGTCTCGACCAACCAAGGGTCATCCACTCTTCGTTGGATTGGTAGAAGCAAGCCTTAAGCGTCAAGAAGCCAGCAGGCTCTTCGAGGTCAAGGATGCCTAACGACCAACCGGTCGAGATTCCGGCAATAAGTAGCCGGTTGATACACAAAGGTATGGTTTGGGATTTAGTCTCCGACACTTTTGATTTCAACGGCGAAGAGCTAACTCGTGAATACGTAAAGCACACCGGTGCCGTTGCCGTTTTGACCGTAAACGATAAAGACGAGCTGCTTTTGATGAAGCAGTATCGTCGGCCAGTGGGTAGTTTCTTGATGGAATTTCCAGCCGGGTTGCTGGATGTTCCGGGGGAGCCCAAACTGGAGTGCGCAAAACGTGAGCTTGCGGAAGAGGCAAACCTTGCCGCCAGCAACTGGGAAGAATTGATCAGCTTTCACACAACCCCTGGCGGCAATAGCGAAACCATCACCGTGTTTGTTGCCAAGGGCCTAAGTTCTGCAGATTCCGACTACGTCACTTCGGGAGAAGAAAAAGATATGCCTCAGAGCTGGGTGCCAATCCGTGAGGCACTAGCAAGCGTTCTGAATTCGGAGATAAAGAGTCCAACAGCCGTAGTTGGCATCATGGCCTATGCCCTAAAAACAGGTATCTTGGCAAAATGAAACCGCTTGCTCAATTAGTTGAGGAGTATCTTCGTCACCTGAGCATCGAACGCGGTCTTGCCAAAAACACCGTTGCTGCCTACAGGCGAGATCTCACGGGCTATTTGCTCTTTCTTGAAAAGAACAGAATCGGTAATCCAGTCGAGATAACTGAAGAAACAGTCACTGAGTACTTGAGGTCAATTGCTGCATCTGGTGCTCTAGCGTCTAATTCGGTGGCTCGAATGCTTGCTGGAGTTCGGGGACTTCATAAGTTCTGGCTATTTGAATCAGTTACTTCCGGCGATCCAAGTGCGCGGGTCAAGCCGCCAAAGCTACCAAAGCGACTGCCTAAAGCCATCAGCGTTTTTGATGTTGAGAAACTAATTGATGCCTCTGGTCCAGATCCAGAAGCCGAAGATGCCACCGCACTGGATATGGCACGGGTTCGAAACCGCGCCATCCTTGAGCTTCTCTACGCAACGGGAGCACGCATCAGCGAACTTACGGCGCTAAATCTTGATGATCTGTTGGATCCAACAATGATTCGGCTTTTTGGAAAAGGCTCCAAAGAACGAGTTGTGCCAGTGGGAAGCTTTGCCCAACGAGCCATCAGCACCTATTTAGTTCGTTCGCGACCAGCACTAATAGGAACAGGTAGAGGAACACCGGCACTATTTTTGAACCAACGCGGAACTAGGCTCTCCAGACAATCGGCTTGGCAGATTATTAGTGACGCTGCCAATCAGGCCAAGATTTCGGGGGAGATTTCACCCCACACACTGAGGCACTCTTTCGCGACCCATCTTTTGGAAGGCGGGGCCGATGTTCGAGTTGTTCAGGAACTGCTTGGTCACTCCTCGGTTGCCACCACCCAGATTTATACCCTGGTCACGGTTGATGCTTTGCGTGAGGTCTATGCAACTAGCCACCCCAGGGCTAGGAAATAGGGGTAATCTCAGGGCGGGTAGGCTATTAGCTCGGGAGGATTCATGGCACAGCGACCAGTAAAACGGCCAAAGTTTGAAATTCCCGCCCCCCTTTCTTCTCACGGTCCAGCGCGAATTATCGCGATGTGTAATCAAAAAGGCGGGGTGGGTAAAACCACCACAGCCATCAACTTAGCTTCAGCTCTTGCTGGCTATGGACGCAAAGTATTAGTCGTAGATTTTGACCCGCAGGGTGCCTTATCCGCTGGACTTGGCGTCGTGGCTCACGATATCAAGACCATTT
>Ga0247839_1000616_pt1 | contig 62775 bp, 54 predicted proteins | sample LaCruzMarch2015__6_FD_192405 | JGI IMG/M metagenome (GOLD analysis project Ga0247839, IMG submission 192405) | Freshwater microbial communities from meromictic Lake La Cruz, Castile-La Mancha, Spain - LaCruzMarch2015_16m | ecosystem: Environmental > Aquatic > Freshwater > Lake | place: Spain...
GGGGGGGCCTCCGGCGGCCTGGCAGGGGCCTGATTTAAAAATATCCAAAACCGAATTCAGAAACACTTCCCCACGAAGTCATGTTTCATTGGTTCGGGAAACTACAGAATGAATGTTGCACTACCGCGCATTGGCCGCGGGTCGGCTCGGGCATCTGGACCAGGTGGTGGGGCTACCTGAGCCGGTGGCTGCTGTTCGGCGTGGTTGTGACGGTTTTCCAACCATTGGCGGGCGACGAAGATAGTCTGTGGCGCCAGAGGGCGCTACTCGCGTTGTTGGGCCTCTTGTATGGCTTTGTCGCGGCCGTGGTGTTTACCGTCGCTGAAAACACACTCAACACGCCCAGAGTGCAGTGGAAAACTTGGTTGATAGTGCTCGTGACTTGTGTGGTCGTAAAAACGATATTTGTAACAGCGGTTGCTCTGAGCTGATGTGTGCAGATCCGCCAGAGGGCCGAAAGGAATGCACTCTGGACTGATTGATTTCACTGCTACTTGTCATTTTTCTGCCATGCAAGCCTATTTGACTGCAGACTGGGTCACTCCCGTTGTACAGTTGCACATTTGAACAAAGAGGCAGGTTATGACCAAGACTTGGAAAGAGTCCACTGTGGTGTATGGCACCGAAGATATTCTGACAAGCCTGTGTAATTCGGTTACCCGGGTTCTGAGTTTGGCAACCCAGTGTCAAATCAACTATTCCGGAATGGTTCAACGCATCACCAAGACCTGCTTGAAACCAGATATTGGCTGCTTCGTCTTGTTTGATGGTGGATTTTCTGGCTTGGTGGTTCTCAATTTTTCGGCGCAAACGGCTATGGAGCTCTACGAGAGCTACATGATTAACATGGGGATGCCCAAAAGCGAGTTGGCCAGTTCCCACACGTCTGACGAGGTCAGCAACATCATGGGTGAACTGATGAACCAAATCGTCGGGGATTTCACAGGCAAAGTGCGGCGCGAGCTTCAAACAAATATCACCCAGAACCAGCCCAAGATGTTGGTGCTGACCAAACAGGTGGTCTTGAGTGTCGATACTCAACTCGATCAACCAGAATCGCGGCGCGTTACGTTTTACACCGGACGGAACAATATTTTTTACCTGGAACTTGCGATTGATCGCACCGAGTTCATCAAACTCCACGACTTTGAAGTCAGTGAGGTGCTCTCCCCCGACGAAGTGATTGCGCAGGCCGATGCCGAGTCAAAGGCCCCTCCTCAGCCGCAGGTGGAACTGAGTGATCAGGACGAGCTACTTAAGTCGCTGGGCATGTAGTGCGCTGATCGACCACCGCCAGATCAGGCGTTGGTGAGCAAGGTGGGTGAATTTGGTGGGCGGCAGTGTTCAGTGCAAATGCCCAATATCCGGGCCCCACGATTGCGGTTCAAGTCTCGCCTGTTGACAACAGTAAGCGATACGAAGGCATTTTTCGCATCTAGACGTTCAGGTCTAAAAAAAATGCTGCATTGCAACAAAATAGCATGCGCGCATTTCAAACTCCCATTACAATTCATCTATGCTGCACTGCAACATATTTGATCTTTCAGTCATTTGCAGGGCTTAGCGATACTTTCACCACTTAACCAAAGGAACCAAAATGAACACGATCTTCGAACAATTCACATCAACCAACCAAGCCAACTTGCAAGCTTTGCAAGGCCTGTCCACCAAGGCGTATGCGGGCGTTGAAAAAATGGTTGAACTGAACATGGCTTCTTCCAAAGCGATTTTGGGTGAGTCTTTTAGCCACGCCCAAGCCGTGATGGCCGTGAAAGATGCGAAAGAGCTGATCGCCCTGCAGACTGGAATGCTGAAGCCAATGGCCGAAAAGACTGCTGCCTATTTTCAACATGTGCAGAACATTGCGACTACTGCCGGTGCTGATTTCACGAAAACCGTTGAAGCCAAGACCGCAGAAGCGCAAAAGGCATTTGGCGGAGCAGTGGACAAATTGGCAAAAAGCGCACCTGCAGGCACTGAGTCCGCTGTTGCGGCCTTCAAGAGCGCATTGAGCGCTGGTCAAAACGCTGTTGAGACAGCACAGACCTCTGCCAAGAAAGCCATGGAAGTTGCTCAAACCAACTTCAACACGGCTGCTACGCAAGCGGTTGACGCTGTCAAGAAGGCGACCAACGCGGCTTAATTGCCAACTGCCAAGGCACTTGGCAGTCCCCAAAAAAACGGCACCTTGGGTGCCGTTTTTACGTCTGCTTGTTATGCGCGCACACGTTGGTACAGTTTCTTGCCATCGTGCGTCGCAACCGCTTTCACCCCGCCTTTGCGAATCGCGCCATAGAGCCAGGCGCTGGCACGGGTTCTGATGACATCTCTCGCGGATTCATTCAACTCCAGCTTGTTCAAAGCGATATCCACCAAGTTCGACAGTCCAAGGGTTTTGCGGCCGAAACAGGCTAGCCAAAACGCAGCATCTGTTGCGGGTAGTCTCGGCGGGTTGCTGACCATTGAGACTCTCTGCGCCTTCCCGCTAGCCTTGGCCGTGGCCTTCTCCAACCTTTCGGACCTTTTAGGCTTGACCGTCTCCGCATTGATGACGCGGGCCTGAACGAACGAAACATCTTCAACCGGATGGGCAGCGGCGTACCCCAGTGTTGGTGAAGTCACATCAATGCCCATTAATGGCTTCAGTCCAGCCAAGGCATTCTCTAGGTTGGATAAATGCGCACGGGTACGCTCAATTTCTTGAGATATCTGGTTGGCGGCTTCAAATAGTGTTTGCATGATTCTGATCTCAAATGTGGCTCAACTTTGGTGACCTTGCTCACCCTTGCTTTTTGCGGCAGCTTCATTGGCTTTGGCTCTGAGAAACCTCGCTTTGGTATTGAGGTTCCATGTGTCCCGCTCTGCCTCTGCTCGGGCAGGCGTGTTGGTTAACATTGGTTTGGGCGTGGCTTTTGCCGGCGCAACTGCTGCCGCTGGTTTACTCTTTTGGCGACCCATCCAGTGGCCATAGGCCTCACCAAAGGCATCGTCAGACCGATAGTTCTCGCGTTTAGGCTTGGTATCCATGAAGCATTACCTCGTGTGATCGGTCACTGTTTGACTCAAGACTGTAGCCCATCATGCAGTTCCACCAATGCCAAAGTCAATTTGTGGTTGGGATCCAGATAGATCATTGGTAGCGACTGCTCGTGAGACTCACGAATGCGCACCGACGAGGGCAAATAGGGCTGCAAAACTGGAAGGCCTTCTTCGATCAACTCATTGACCATGCGTTGGGGCAAATTGGCACGCGGTTGAAACTGATTGACCACAATACCTTTTACCGCCAAGTCCGGATTGTGATCGGCGCGAATCTCCTGCACGTTGTCCATCAACGCGTAAAGCGCCTTGCGGGAAAACTCGTCACAGTCAAATGGGATCAGGCAGCCGCTAGCGCCAATCAGCGCTGAACGGGTATAGAAATTCAACGCAGGAGGGGTGTCTATGTAGATGCGGTCGTAAGTTTCTCCCAACTGCGCCAACGCTTCCCGGAGTTTGTAGATCTTTTGACGCGACTCCAACTTAGCCTGGAGTTCATTCAGGTTCGGGCTGGATGGCATCAGGTCCAGACCGTCGTGCGGCGTGGCTACGATGAACTCGGACGGCTGAGCGCTGCGAAAACTATAGCTTAGCGAATTTTCAAAAAAACCGGCCACGGTGGGCTGGCCTTCGGCTGCGGTGTCACCCATCAGGTAGCTACTGGAATTGCCTTGCGGGTCTAAATCAATCACCAATGTGCGCAAGCCCTGACTGGCACTGATAGCGGCCAAATTGCAGGTAATGGTGGACTTGCCCACCCCGCCTTTTTGGTTGAATACAACGAGTGGCATGACACGGTTCCTTGTACGGATGGGAAAAAGACAAAATTGGAGAGCCTCAATTGTGCACGGCCTTCAAGCATGACATTGACTTGACCGGTCGATTTCTTCACGAAACGACACTTCATGCTCATTCGCCTTCGTCTGCTGCAATGTCCGGAAACAGCACCTCGGTGTACCCGAACTTGGTGAAGTCCCGCATGCGCATGGGGTAAAGCTTGCCCATCAGGTGGTCGCATTCGTGCTGCACCACGCGGGCATGGAAGCCGTCCACGGTGCGGTCGATTGGGTCGCCGTACTGGTCGAACCCGGTATAGCGAATCTGCGCCCAGCGCGGCACTTCACCCCGCAGGCCGGGCACGGACAGGCAGCCTTCCCAATCGCTTTCTTCGGACTCGCCAAGGGGCGTGATCACCGGGTTGATCAGCACCGTGTGCGGCACCAGCGGGCGATCCGGGTAACGCGGGTTGCGGGCATGGGAGCCAAAAATAACCAACTGCAAATCCACGCCAATTTGCGGAGCGGCCAGGCCGGCACCATTGGCGGCGAGCATGGTGTCGAGCATGTCGGAGACCAGCAAGTGCAGCTCATCCGTGTCAAATTCGGTGACTGGCTGGGCCACGCACAGCAAACGTGGGTCGCCCATTTTGAGAATTTCACGCACCGCCATCAATCATCTCCGTCAAGCTTGACTCATCAATCACCGCCACACCCAACTCCAGCGCCTTGTCCAATTTGCTGCCCGCCTCGGCTCCAGCCAGCACGTAGCTGGTCTTCTTGCTGACCGAGCCGGACACCTTGCCGCCCGCGGCCTCTATCAGGTCTTTGGCCGCATCACGCCCCAGAGTTGGCAGCGTGCCGGTGATGACAAAGGTCTTGCCTGCCAGCGGCTTGGGCCCGGCCGAGGTCGGCTCGTTCTCCGGCCAATGCACGCCGCAGGCCCGCAACTGCTCCACCACCTCCCGGTTGTGCGGCTGGTCAAAAAAGGTGCGCAGACTCTTGGCCACGATAGGCCCGACATCATTCACGTTGAGCAGCGCCTCTTCTGGGGCATCCATGATGGCGTCGAACTGCCCAAAATGCTTTGCCAGCGCCTTTGCGGTGGACTCACCCACATGGCGAATCCCCAGTCCAAACAAAAACCGCGACAAGGTGGTTTGCTTGGATTTCTCCAATGCCCCAATGATGTTTTGTGCCGATTTATCGGCCATTCGGTCCAGGCTGGCCAAAGCCGACAGTCCCAGGCGATAAAGGTCCGGCAGCGTATTGACGATGCCGGCATCCACCAGCTGCTCGACCAACTTGTCCCCCAGGCCCTCCACCTCCACCGCGCGGCGCTGGGCAAAGTGCAGGATGGCCTGCTTGCGCTGGGCACTGCAAAACAGCCCGCCCGTGCAGCGGTAGTCGGCCTCACCCTCTTCGCGCACCGCGTCAGCCCCGCAAACCGGGCAAATACGGGGCATGGTGAACACGGGGCCGCGCTCAGATTCGGGCAGCTCCGGCTTGAGTACCACCCCCACAACCTCAGGAATCACATCCCCCGCCCGGCGCACGATCACGGTGTCACCCACCCGCACGTCCTTGCGGCGGGCCTCGTCCTCGTTGTGCAGCGTAGCATTGGTGACGGTGACACCGCCCACAAACACCGGGGCCAGCTTAGCCACGGGCGTGAGCTTGCCAGTGCGCCCCACTTGCACGTCGATACCCAGCACGGTGGTGAGCTGCTCTTGCGCTGGGTACTTGTGCGCCACCGCCCAACGCGGCTCGCGCGACACAAAACCCAGGCGCTGCTGCAAGGCAATGCTGTTGACCTTGTAGACCACTCCGTCGATGTCGTAGGGCAGCTGGTCACGCAATGCCCCGATATGCTGGTGATACGCTATCAATTCAGGAGCGCCTTGCGCAATGCCCACATGGTCTGAAACCGGAAAACCCCATTTTTTTAGTATCTGCAGCAGCTCCATGTGCGTGGCGAACCGCACACCGCCCGGGCCGCCGTGGACCACTTCACCCACTCCGTAGGCAAAAAAGCTTAAGGGGCGCTGCGCCGCAATGGCTGGGTCCAGTTGCCGCACGGCCCCGGCGGCGGCATTGCGCGGATTGACAAAGGTCTTTTCGCCCTTCTCGCCCTGGGCGATACGCGTACGCTGTCGCTCGTTTAATGTTTCAAAGTCATCGCGGCGCATATAGACCTCGCCGCGTACCTCCAACACAGCCGGAGCATCCGTGGGCAGGCGCAGCGGGATCTGGCCAATGGTGCGGATGTTTTGCGTCACGTCTTCACCGGTTTCTCCATCACCCCGGGTTGCGGCCTGAACCAGCACGCCATGCTCATACCGCAGATTAATGGCCAAGCCGTCGAACTTGAGCTCGGTCACGTATTCCACCGCAGGGTCGGCGTCGCCTAGCTCTAGCTCGCGCCGCACACGGGCATCGAAGGCCTGCGCCCCGGACGACTCGGTGTCGGTCTCGGTGCGGATGCTCAGCATTGGCAGGGCATGGCGCACCGGGGCAAACTGGTCGAGCGCCTTGCCACCGACGCGCTGAGTTGGCGAGTCGGGTGTTATCCATCCCGGGTGCGCGGCCTCCAACGCCTGCAACTCCTGAAATAGGCGGTCGTACTCGGCATCGGGGATTTCCGGAGCGTCCAGCACGTAGTACTGGTGTGCATGGTGGTGTAACTGGGCACCTAAGGCCTGCATGCGAAGCCGTTCGGGATGCGCCTGTGGCTCTGCAAACATATCCAAAGTCACCATCGCCGGACCTGCGTGCTCAAGGTGGGATGCTTAGGAAAACAGTCGGCGGGCCAACGGTGATCCGGCGGCCAGGTCGCGCCGCTCCAGCGTGTCGTACAGCGTCTGAAGTGCTGAACCAATCACGTCCATGGTCTGGGCGGACAGCGGCTGGCCGTTGTCGTCCGTCACCACGCCATCCATGGTCTCTGCCAAAGCAAAAGCCACTTCCCGCATGCGGTCAAACGCGTGTTCGGAGCGGTCAACCTGGGCCACGTCAAGATGCAAGGTCAGGTCACGAATGGCCGACTGTGCGGGATCTTCGGCCAGAGCTGCCTGGGAGTCAAAGGCCAACACCAGCACTGGCGGCAGACCCTCCAAGCTGGCGGGCAGCACCATGCGTCCAGGTATCACCCCGGCAACGAACCCTAAGCGTGCCACATTTTGTTGCACATAGCCGGGGCTCCACGACGCGTTGCGGGCGCGGATGGTAAAGCCCAACTGCGCGTCGTGTTCGCTGGCGAACTGGTCTAGCTCACGGGCACGGGCGACTTCATCGCTCATCTCGGGAAACTCAGGCGTGGCGTTGACTGCATCGGCAAAGGCCTGCGTTTTCACCACAAATTCCGAGTATTCGATTTCGTTGAGAGCGCCGGTGCGGTTGGCCAACTGCACACCCGCCTGGAAACCGCCGTAGCGCTGCCCCGCTGCCGGGTTTTCCCACACCTGGGTTGTCAGGTTGTAGCCCTCGATGGCAAAGGGTTTGCTCCCCGCCCTGCGCGTAGCCGGCATGGCGACCAGTACTGCATCCCCAGACACAGCCCCACCCGGCCCGTCCAACGCAATCGTGGCGATGACATCAATCAACGAGTCCATCACCGGGCGACGTGCCACAGGGGGCAAGGGGAAATGGTTGGCATCAAATCCGGAATCCAGCAGGACTGGCTCTAGTCCTTCCTGAGAGTGCGTGCCCGAATTGGCTTCGGGAAGTGCTTGACGGGGTGCATTGCGGCGCGAGGTCCAGGCACCATGGGCCACAACACCTGCCAGCAGGACGCCGCCAGCGATTGCCAATCCAATTTGTAAATTACTCATAACGTATTAAACCAGTTCAGCCAGTTTGACAGCCGACTCCATGTCCACAGCCACGATACGCGACACACCTTGCTCCTGCATGGTGACGCCGATCAGTTGTTCGGCCATCTCCATGGCGATTTTGTTGTGGCTGATAAATAAAAATTGTGTCTCCCGGCTCATGCTGGACACCAGCTTCGCATAACGCTCGGTGTTGGCATCGTCCAGTGGCGCATCCACCTCGTCCAACAGGCAAAAAGGTGCCGGGTTTAGCTGGAAAATTGCGAACACCAGCGCAATCGCGGTCAGGGCTTTTTCGCCGCCCGACAGCAAATGGATGGTCTGGTTCTTCTTCCCTGGTGGCTGGGCAATCACCTGCACACCGGAGTCCAGAATTTCGTCCCCGGTAATCACCAGCCGTGCATTACCGCCCCCAAAAAGTTCAGGGAACATCTTGCCAAAATGCTCATTGACCTTGTTGAAGGTGCCCGACAGCATCTCACGGGTTTCGGCGTCAATCTTGCGAATCGCGTCCTCTAGCGTGTTCATGGCCTGGGTCAGGTCGATATTTTGCGCGTCCAAAAACTGCTTGCGCTCGCGCGCGGCGTCGAGTTCGTCCAGCGCGGCAAGGTTGACGGCGCCCAGTGCGGCAATATCGCGGTGGATACGGTCAATCTCACTTTGCATACCCGACAGACGTACATTGCCGTCTTGGATACTTTGCTCGATGGCCGCCAGATCGGCCTGGGCGTCCAGCAACTGCGCCTCATATTGCTCGAACCCAAGGCGTGCGGCCTGCTCCTTGAGCTGGAATTCAGTGATGCGCTGGCGCAGCGGGTCGAGCTCGCGTTCCAGTTGCATGCGCCGCTCGTCACTGGAGCGCAGCTTGGCGGTGAGGTCGTCGTATTCGCTACGTTTGGCGCCCAACGCTTGCTCGCGCTCCAGCTTGAGCGCCAGCGCGTTTTGCAGGCCCGCTTGCGCGGCGGCATCAGTCAATCGGGTCAACTCGTCCTGGGCGCGCTGCTCCTCGGCAAGAATCGATTGGGTTTGCTGCGTTGCAGTGTCAATGGCTCGGGCCAGTTCGGCATTGCGCGCCTGCAGGCTGCGCTGGGCAAAGGTGGCTTCTTGCGCCTGGCGCTCCAAGCTACGCTGCTGTTCCCGACACTGGGCCAGGGTGCGCTGGCCTTCGATCACCCGCTCGTCCAGTTGGGCATGGCGCTCCTGGCTGTCGGCGAGCTGCATGTCGAGTTCTTCAAACCGGGCTTCGCAGGTGACGCGGCGTTCCTGCAAATCATCCAGCTGGGCGTCTACTTCGGACAGGTCCGACTCGATTTGTGCGCTACGGGCACGGGTTTGCTCCGCCAGTTGCGACAAACGCAAGGTCTCCACCTGCAGCCCGTGGCTGCGGGTTTGTGCCTCGGCGGCTTCCCGGCGCACCACGACCAGTCGTTGTGCGCTTTCCGCATACGCGGCTTCCGAGCGCACCAGCGCGGTACGGGTTTCGTCCGCAATCAGCACCTGCGCTCGCAACTGTTTCTCGAGGTTTTCGATTTCCTGAGCCCGCGCCAAGAGGCCCGCCTGCTCGGAGTCCTGGGCATAAAAGCTGGCGCTGAAGGCGGTGACCACATGGCCCGACTTCACATAAATGCTTTCGCCGCTTTGCAGCTTGTCGCGTTGGGCCAGCGCATCCTCAAAGCTGGCCGCGGTGTAACACCCTTGCAGCCAATCTGTCAGCACCGCCTTTTGACCCGCGTCGTTGATGCGCAAAAGGTCAGACAGGCGAGGCAAAGTGGCAGTACGCTCCGGTACGGACGCCAAAGGTGGGCTGAAAAACGCCAACTTGGCCGGCGGTGCGTCGTTGGCAAAGCCACGCACCATTTCAAGCCGGGATACTTCCAACGCGCCTAGGCGCTCCCGCAAGGCGCCCTCCAACGCATTTTCCCAACCTTGTTCGATGTGGATGCGACTCCACAGGCCCTGTAATCCATCCAGCCCGTGCTTGGCCAGCCAGGGCTGTAACTTGCCGTCGGTTTTGACCTTTTCTTGCAGCGCCTTAAGCGCCTCCATGCGCGCCGACAACTCTGCCTGGCGCGAGGACTCGGTGTTCACGGCCTGTTGCTGGGTGCGGCGGGCTTCGTCCAACTGCGGGACCGCATCCTGCAACTCGTGCAGGCGGGCTTCGGCGATTTGAGTGGCTTCTTGCGACTCTTCCAGCTGTTGCTCCAGGCTTTGCAGGCGAGTCTCGTCGGGCGCGGCCAAGGCATTGCGATCCGCAGCCAAACGCTCACGTCGGGTATTCAGCTGGCGCGCCTGCTCCTCAATACTGCGCTGGTCGGCTGCCAGCACCTGGATCTGTTGCTGCACCTGCATCACGCTGCTGCGCTGGTCGTTGGCGGCGTTCTGCGCTCGGCTCAATGCGTCTTCCAGGTCAGGCAATTGCTGGGCTTGATCCTCCACCTGGGCGGCCAGCAACTCGGTTTGCTCCTCCCCATGCATTGCAAGCTCAGCCAAGCGCTCGACCTCGGCCAATGCATCGTCCTTGCGGGTGGCCCATTGGCCAATTTGTTCTTTAAGGGTCCCCAAACGCTGTTCAACGCGCTGGCGCCCTTCCACCACAAAGCGAATCTCGGCTTCGAGCCGGCCGACATCGGTACTGGCCTCGTACAGCAGGCCCTGCGCCTGATTAACTTGGTCGCCTGCTGCATAGTGGGCCTGGCGCACCGTTTCCAAATCCGCCTCAATGCTGCGCAGATCGGCCATGCGGCTTTCCAGTGCATTCACGGCACCTTGTGCATCGGCCTTCACACGGGACTGGTCGGTCATGGCCTCGGCGCGCTTCAAGAACCACTGTTGATGCTGTTTAAGCGTGACATCGGCTTGCAGCGCGTTGTACTTTTTAGCGACCTCGGCCTGCTTCTCCAGCTTTTCCAGGTTGGCATTGAGTTCGCGCAGGATGTCGTCGACCCGCGTCAGATTTTCACGGGTATCGCTCAGGCGGTTTTCGGTCTCGCGGCGACGCTCTTTGTATTTGGAAACGCCAGCGGCCTCTTCCAAAAACAAACGCAACTCCTCTGGCTTCGACTCGATGATGCGGCTAATGGTGCCTTGGCCAATGATGGCGTAGGCACGCGGACCCAGGCCGGTACCCAGAAACACGTCTTGCACGTCGCGCCGGCGCACCGGCTGGTTGTTCAAAAAGTAGCTGGAAGTGCCGTCACGGGTCAGTACACGTTTGACGGCAATTTCTCCAAACTGGCCCCATTGGCCACCAGCGCGGTGGTCCGAGTTGTCAAATACCAACTCGACACTGGAGCGGCTTGCCGGCTTGCGGGTGGTGGTTCCGTTAAAAATCACGTCCTGCATGGATTCGCCGCGCAACTCGCTGGCCCGGCTCTCACCCAACACCCACCGCACCGCGTCCATGATGTTGGATTTGCCGCAACCATTGGGCCCCACCACGCCAATCAGCTGGCCCGGCAACAGGAAGTTGGTGGGCTCTGCGAACGATTTGAACCCGGATAACTTGATGGAATTGAGACGCACAGGCGGGAGTGGCTATGACTAAGCGGTTGATTTCATTGGTCAATGATACCGTGGGCTACCCCCGTGGCCCGGTGGCATGACCAGCGCACACCACCCAGGCCCGGCTAACGAAGCGCTTGCTCTATTTTGGCGGCCAAAGCGTTGAGCGCGGGAGGCTTCACAAGGTAGCCTGACACGCCCAAGGGCATGGCTTCGCCCACGGTGGACATACTGGAATCCGCACTCAGAAAAATGACCTTGGTATTGCTAATCTGGTTATTGGACAAGGCGCGGAGTTGCCGCACAAACTCGATCCCACCGACTGGCTGCATGTGGACGTCGGTCAGAATCAAATCAGGTTTGAGCTTAATTACTTCACGCAAGGCAGTAGCGCCGTCCTCGAACGCGTACAAATCGAGAATTCCCAAGCGGCGCAGGCTGTTCAAAACAAAGGTACGCATGATGCTTTCATCATCGACCACCACGATTCGCGCGGCTTTAATGTCCATTGCAAAATTCCATTTCGAAGCGATTACAAAACACAATTGTCATATTATGGCGACTGTGAACACGGGCATTGACCACCGAGACAGGTCAAGCATTACCCCAAGTAATGGTCTATCTCGGTCTGCAACTGCTGAAGCTTGGGCACCAAGTGTGCATAGGCGACCCCAACTTCTGCACTGCCCTGCGTCTTGCTCATCATCTCAACCTGCGTTACGTGGTCACACAACGCGTCAACACAAAATATTGGAATGAAACCCTTGAGCGAATGAAGGAGCCGATTGGCCGCCTTAACATCCTGACCTTCCAGCAACCTGGCAATCTGGGGGACGTCACGGTCCAGGGTATCTTGCAGCACGTCCAGCATTTCGTGCAACGCCGACACGTCGCCAATTTGCGCCAAGGCCCGATCAATATCCAAATAATCGCTGTCTTGGGTGCTGGTGGATGTTGCCGTCATCAATTGCTCCTGAAAATTGCACAAATACTGAAGCGGCCTTAATGCCACTTGTACTGAGTCTAACGGCACGTCTGGGATAATCAACCATGAATCCGAATTTGTCACGTTTGCAGGCCTATCCGTTTGAGCGCCTGCGCCAGTTGTTCGCCTCCGTTACCCCCAACCATGCCTACCGCCCCATCAGCCTGGGCATTGGTGAACCCCGCCACGCCACGCCCCTGCTCGTCAAACAAGCGTATTGCGAAGCGATCATGGCCGAGCAAGGCGGGCTGTCGGTGTACCCCGCCACAGCAGGTGAAGTCGGATTGCGCACCTCCATTGCGCAATGGCTGCAGCGCCGCTACGGCCTGACGCTGGATATTGCCACCCAAATCCTGCCGGTCAATGGCTCGCGCGAGGCGCTGTTCGCCTTCGCGCAGACAGTGGTGAACCCGGCGTTGCACGGCGCGGATGCTCCCTCTGCACTAGTGGTGTGTCCCAACCCGTTCTACCAAATCTACGAAGGGGCCGCCCTGCTGTGCGGCGCCGAGCCCTACTTTGTCGCCTCAGACCCACAGCGCAACTTCGCCCAGGACTGGGACAGCGTGCCACCCGAGGTCTGGGCCCGCACCCAACTGCTGTTTGTCTGCTCGCCTGGCAACCCCGCGGGAGCCGTGATGCCGCTGGACGAGTGGAAAAAACTGTTCGACTTGAGCGACCGCTATGGCTTTGTCATCGCCAGTGATGAGTGCTACAGCGAAATTTACTTTCGCGACGAGCCTCCGCTGGGTGGACTGGAAGCGGCAGCGCGCCTGGGGCGCACCGACTTCAAAAACCTGGTGATCTTTACCAGTTTGTCCAAGCGCAGCAATGTGCCGGGCATGCGCAGCGGCTTTTGCGCCGGTGACGCTGCGCTGGTCAAGCAATTCCTGCTGTACCGCACCTACCATGGCAGCGCCATGAGCCCGGTGGTGCAAGCCGCCAGCCGTGCCGCTTGGGATGACGAGCAGCATGTCATCGACAACCGCGCGCAATACCGGGCCAAGTTTGCCCAGGTAACCCCCATCCTGGCGGAAGTTCTGGATGTGGCATTGCCCGACGCGGGTTTTTATTTGTGGGCCAAAGTGAAGGGCAGTGACACCGATTTCGCCCGCGACTTGCTGGCTCTTTACAATGTGACGGTGTTGCCAGGCAGCTACCTCGCCCGCGAGGCCCATGGCCACAACCCCGGTGCCAACCGTATCCGCATGGCCTTGGTGGCTGACACCGCCGAGTGCGTGGAAGCCGCCCGGCGCATCGCAGAATTTGTGCAATCCCGAATTTAAAAACCAGAGAAGACCCCCATGAGCCAACAACTGCAAACCATCATCGACGCCGCGTGGGAAGACCGCGCCAATATTTCCGTCAAGTCCGCCCCCAAAGAAGTGGCCGACGCAGTGGAACACGTCATCGCCCAACTCAACTCGGGCGCCTTGCGCGTTGCGACCCGTGAATCGGTGGGCCAATGGACCACGCACCAGTGGATCAAGAAGGCCGTGTTGCTCAGCTTCCGCCTGAAAGACAACGAAATCATGAAAGCCGGCGACCTGGGCTTCTACGACAAAGTACCCACCAAGTTTGCGGGCTTGGACGAAGAAGCCATGAAGGCCACCGGCGTGCGCGTGGTGCCACCGGCTGTTGCACGGCGCGGCAGCTTTTTGGCCAAGGGCGTCATCTTGATGCCCTCGTACGTGAACATCGGCGCCTATGTGGACGAAGGCACCATGGTCGACACCTGGGCTACCGTCGGCTCCTGCGCCCAAATTGGCAAACATGTGCACCTGAGCGGCGGCGTGGGCATTGGTGGTGTGTTGGAGCCCATGCAGGCCGGCCCGACCATCATTGAGGACAACTGCTTCATTGGTGCCCGCTCCGAAGTGGTGGAAGGCGTGATCGTTGAAGAAAACTCCGTGATCTCCATGGGCGTTTACCTGGGCCAAAGCACCCCCATTTACGACCGTGCCACCGATACGGTGACCTACGGCCGCATTCCATCTGGCTCGGTCGTGATCAGCGGCAGCCTGCCCAAGAACGACGGCAAATACAGCCTTTACGCCGCCATCATCGTCAAGCGTGTGGACGCGCAGACCCGGGCCAAGACCTCGCTGAACGATTTATTGCGCGACTGAGCTTTTCGACCCCACCACAGAGGCTGACCCATGGCTACGACCAGCACACCCGGCACGATGGAGCGGATTCTTCGCTTGATGAGCGACAAGAAGGCGTCCGACGTTTATCTATCGGCGCACTCGCCTGCCCTGATCAAGATCAACGGCCAGTGTGTGCCCATCAACGGGCAGTCTTTGCCGGCGGATGCACCCCGAAATCTTCTGGCCGAGGTGTTGCCACCCGAGCGCATTGCCGAGCTGGAAGCCGAGGGAGAGCTCAACATGGGTTTCCCCTTGGCCGGCGTGGGGCGTTTCCGGGTGAGCGCAATGCGCCAGCGGGGCAGCCTGGCCGCCGTGATTCGCTACATCGCGGTGGACGTGCCGCCCTTGGCCAGTCTTTCGGTGCCCATGGTGCTGTCGGAGCTGATCATGGAAAAGCGAGGCCTGATTTTGATGGTGGGTGCGACCGGCGCCGGCAAGAGCACCACGCTGGCCTCCATGCTGGACTACCGCAACGAGCAAACCACGGGCCACATTCTGACCATTGAAGACCCCATCGAATTTTTATTCAAGAATAAAAAGTCGGTGGTTAACCAGCGCGAAGTCGGCACCGACACGGCGTCCTTGCAAGTGGCCCTGAAAAATGCCCTACGCCAAGCCCCCGATGTCATCATGATTGGTGAAATCCGCGACCGCGAGACCATGTCGGCAGCACTGGCGTACGCACAGTCCGGGCATTTGTGCCTGGCCACCATGCACGCCAACAACAGCTACCAGGCTTTGAACCGGATTCTGAGCTTCTACCCGGTCGAGGTCCGCCAAACCATGCTGGGCGACCTGTCTGCGGCGTTGAAGTCGGTGGTGTCCCAGCGCCTGCTGCGCACCACCACTGGTTCCCGCGCACCCGCCGTAGAAATCCTGCTCAACACCAAGCTCATTTCAGAGTTCATTGAAAAAGGTGACTTCTCCGGCGTCAAGGAAGCGATGGAAAAATCCATGGCCGAAGGCTCGCAATCCTTTGAACACGACATCGCACGCCTTATTTCAGACGGTCTGGTCGACCGCAAGGAAGGCCTAGCCTATGCCGACTCCCCAACCAACCTGATGTGGCGCCTGCAAAACGACTTTACCAAGGCCAGCCAGCCAGTCGCCGCGCAAGAGGAAGACGAAGGCGCCTCCTTTACCGAAATTACCTTGGACGTTAAGCATTGATGTCAAGCACCCTGCGCCTTACAGAGCAACTGATTGCCCGCGCCTCCGTGACCCCAGCCGACGCTGGCTGCCAGGATTTGATCGCCCAACGTCTCGCCGTACTGGGTTTTGTGTGTGAAACGATCACCAGTGGTCCAAGCGACTTCCTTGTCACAAATTTATGGGCAAAACGGGCTGTAGCCCCCGTAGATACTGCGCAGGCAGCTACTAATTCAATAGCAAAGCCGCCGCCTTTGAAAACGCTCGTATTCGCAGGCCACACGGATGTGGTGCCTACCGGACCGCTGGCGCAGTGGAACAGCGCGCCCTTCACGCCCTGCCACCGCGATGGCCGGCTGTATGGGCGGGGTGCCAGTGACATGAAGGCATCGCTGGCCGCCTTTGTGGTCGCGATTGAGGAATTCATTGCCGCCAACCCCCATCCTCAGCTAAACATTGCCCTGCTACTGACCAGCGACGAAGAAGGCCCTGCCCATGACGGCACCGTGGTGGTCTGCAATGCACTGGAAGCGCGCGGAGAAACCATTGATTACTGCATAGTCGGCGAGCCGACCTCGGTCGAACGTACCGGAGACATGATCAAAAACGGGCGCCGTGGCACCATGAGCGGCAAACTCAATATCAAAGGCGTGCAGGGGCACATTGCCTACCCGCACTTGGCCAAGAACCCTATTCACCTGTTCGCCCCGGCACTGGCAGAGCTGGTCGGTATTGAGTGGGACCAAGGCAACGCCTTTTTCCCGCCAACGACATGGCAGGTCAGCAACATCCACGGTGGCACCGGTGCCAGCAATGTGATTCCCGGCTCAGTGGTGATTGACTTCAACTTCCGTTTCTCCACCGAATCCACACCCGAGTCACTGCAAAAGCGGTTAACCCGTGTTTTGGAGAAACATGAACTGGAATACGACATGACATGGACCGTGGGTGGCCTGCCATTTTTGACCGCTCCGGGTCCCTTGGTGGATGCCGTGCGAGACGCGATTCGCGCCGAGACCGGGATCAACACCCAGCTTTCCACCACCGGGGGTACCAGCGATGCCCGCTTTATTGCCCAAATTTGCCCGCAGGTGATTGAAATGGGGCCGCCCAACGCGACGATTCACCAGATCAATGAATACATCAAAGTGGCAGATATCGAACCGCTGAAAAACATCTACCGCCGAACCCTCGAAAACCTGAACTACTTGCAAGATCAGGCCCCCGCATGACATTGATTGAACTGATCGAATCGGGGGCAAAGCAGCTTACCGATGCCAAGGTCTCGTTTGGCCACGGCACCAGCAATGCCTTTGATGAAGCGGCGTGGTTGGTCTTGTGGTGCTTGGGGTTGCCGCTCGATACCGCGCTGGATGGCGACAAAGATGATCCAAATTCACAGGCAAATAGGCCTGTAGCCCCCGTAGATACTGCGCGAGCAGCTACTCTTTTAGGAGCAAGAATCAGCTCCCGCAAACCCGCCGCCTACCTGACCGGTGAGGCCTGGTTGCAAGGTTTTGCCTTCTATGTGGACGAGCGCGTGATCGTTCCGCGCTCCCTGATTGCCGAGTTACTGGTGGATGGCGGCCTGGACTACTGGCTGCGTGAGTCCACCCACAAGGTGCTCGATTTGTGCACCGGCAACGGGAGTCTCGCTGTCATCGCCGCTAAGGTGTACCCGGAAGTTATCGTCTCAGCGACTGACTTGTCTGCAGACGCGCTGGCGGTGGCCCGCATCAATGTGGACAAGCACGCACTCCAGGAGCGGGTGGCACTGCTGGAGTCTGATGGCCTGCAATCGCCCGAGTTGCTGGCCCGTGGCCCCTACGACCTGATTTTGTGCAATCCGCCGTATGTGAATGCACAGAGCATGGCAGGCCTTCCACCCGAGTATCATGCGGAGCCCGCTATGGCACTGGATGGTAACCGCGCAGGGGGAACGGATGGAATGGACTTTGTCCGCACCCTTTTGCGCGATGCCCCTCAGCACATGGCACCGGGTGCCGTTCTGGTGCTGGAAATCGGCAACGAATGCCACCACTTTGAAGCCGCATTTCCCCAGTTGGAAGTGGTCTGGCTGGAAACCAGCGCTGGTGAAGACCAGGTTTTACTCATCACGCGCGATTCTCTAATCAGTTGAGCACAGCGCTTGTTCGCTTCGCGTAACGGCGGTTTTTCCCGCAATTCACTAAATTTATGATTACTCTGAAAAATGTCACCTTGCGCCGCGGTGCCAAGGTCTTGCTGGACAACACGTCCGTCACCATCAACCCCGGTGAAAAAGTGGGCCTGGTGGGCCGCAACGGTGCAGGCAAGTCCTCCATGTTTGCATTGCTCAACGGCACCCTGCACGAAGATGCGGGTGAATACTACATCCCCACCCAATGGCGCATGGGGCAAGTCGCGCAGGACATGCCAGAGACAGAGCAAGGGGCTACCGACTTTGTGGTCGAAGGCGACACCGCATTGCTGGTGGCACAACAAGAAGTCACCGCGTCTGAGGCCACCGAAGACTACGACCGCATGGCCCACGCCTACATGGCCCTGCAAGACGCGGGGGCCCACGATGCACCGGCCCGTGCCCAAGCCCTGATTTTGGGTCTGGGTTTCAAAACGACAGAGTTGAACAACCCGGTCAACAGCTTCTCAGGCGGCTGGCGCATGCGCCTGCAACTGGCTAGAGCCCTGATGTGCCCATCGGACCTGCTGCTGCTGGACGAGCCGACCAACCACTTGGACTTGGACGCGCTGGTATGGCTGGAAGCCTGGCTGAAGAAGTACGAAGGCACCATGATCGTCATCAGCCATGACCGGGAGTTTCTGGACGCGGTCACCAACGTTACGCTGAACTTTGACGCGGCCAAACTAGTGCGCTATGGTGGAAATTACAGCAAGTTTGAAGACATGCGCGCCGAGCAAATGGAGCTGCAACAAAACGCCTTTGCCAAACAGCAAGACAAGATTGCCCATTTGCAGAAGTTCATTGACCGCTTCAAGGCCAAGGCCAGCAAGGCCAAGCAGGCCCAAAGTCGGGTCAAGGCGCTGGATCGTATGCAAAAAATTGCACCGCTACTGGCCGATGCCGACTTTACTTTCGAGTTCAAAGAGCCCGCCAACCTGCCCAACCCCATGCTGTCCATGACCGGGGCGAGTTTTGGCTACCCAGCGCCTGAAGGTTCGCCTGAGGGCACACCGCCTACGGTGATCGTTCAAAACGTCAGCCGCTCTGTGCTGGCGGGCCAGCGCATTGGTATTTTGGGTGCCAACGGCCAAGGTAAATCCACATTGGTAAAAACAGTCGCACGCGAGCTGAACATCATTGGCGGTGAGGTTACCGAAGGCCGCGGACTCAACATTGGTTATTTCGCCCAGCAAGAGCTGGATGTGCTGCGCCCGGCAGACACGCCGCTGGAGCACATGATTGCGTTGGTGAAAGACCTGACTGCGGCCGGGAAAATTGCCGGTCAAGCCACCCGCGAACAAGACCTGCGCAGCTTCCTGGGTAACTTCAACTTTGGTGGCGACATGGTCAAGCAGGCCGTGGGCAGCATGAGCGGTGGTGAAAAAGCCCGCTTGGTACTGTGCATGATTGTTTGGCAGCGCCCCAACCTGCTGCTGCTGGATGAGCCAACCAATCACCTGGACTTGGCCACACGCGAAGCATTGAGCATGGCGCTGAACGAATTTGAAGGCACCGTGATGCTGGTCAGCCACGACCGGGCTTTGCTGCGCGCCGTGTGCGATGAATTCTGGATGGTGTCACGCGGTGGTGTGGCACCGTTTGACGGTGATCTGGACGACTACCAACGCTACTTGCTGGATGAAGCCAAGCGCCAACGCGAACTGATCAAAGAAGAACAAGCCGCCTTAGCCAAAACCAAATCTGTGTCGAAAGCGCCGCCAGTGGTGGTGGCTCAGACTCCGACACAAGAGGCCGCACGCCAGTTGAAGAAAGACCTTCAGACGGTCGAGGCGCGCATGGAGGTTTTGAACGGAGAGTGTGCTGCGCTGGAAGTGCGATTGGCAGCCAACCCCTTGCCCTCTGAAATCGCAGATCTGGGCAAGCGTCTGACCAAGGTCAACGACGAAATCAAGGAACTGGAAGAACGCTGGTTAAAACTGTCATCTCAGCTGGAGAACTAAGCTCCTGTGAGGCGTGTACATGCCTTCAAAAAAAGAAAGCCTGCGGTCTTATGGAACGCAGGCTTTTTTCACATTGGGCTTGAAGTGGTGGGTCCTGCGTGGCTCGAACACGCGACCTACTGATTAAGAGTCAGCTGCTCTACCAACTGAGCTAAGAACCCACATTTTCAACTATCTTTCACCAAAAAAAGGCCTGACGTCTTAAACGTCAGGCCTTTCGAAAATGGTGGTGGGACGTGCGGGGGTCGAACCCACGACAAACGGATTAAAAGTCCGCTGCTCTACCAACTGAGCTAACGTCCCCAAAAACTGCAAAAAACAAATTTATCGCAATCTACCAAGCCTTAAATTATAACCTTTTTCGACGCCCTATTCAGATTTTAGAAGATATTTCATCAATGATCCAACCTGCAGCGCACAGACCAAAAGTGGCGGTCACGGACACAATTGATCCATAGCCATGGCAACTCAATGTGCCGCCAATGGCGACAGAACAGGATTCATCAGGGGGGGCGACTGCTTCTCTACTAAACACGCTGGCAACGCCAATTTTCTTACCGTCTTTTGGCGCACCATAATTTTTCCGTAGCTGATAGCGCAACTGAGCCAACAAAGGGTCGTGCGTAGTCTCGCTCAAGTCCGCAATGTCAACCTTGTGCCCGTAACGTTTACCCCCCGCAGCTCCAACCGTAATAAACAGCTTCTTGTTGCGGCGAGCCCAGTCTGCCATGGCTGCTTTTGAGCGTACCTGGTCACACGCATCGATGGTTGCATCAACATCAAACGGTAGTATGGCGGGCCAATTGTCGGGATCCACAAACGCATCAACACAGGTCACCCGGCACAAGGGGTTGATGAGCGCGATACGCTCCTGCATTGCCAAGACCTTTGCCATTCCCATCGTTGATGACAATGCATGCACCTGCCGATTGATATTGGACTCTGCTACGTGGTCCATATCAATGAGCGTTAACCTTCCCACACCACTGCGGGCAAGTGCTTCAGCGGCCCATGAGCCCACGCCGCCAATTCCCACAAGGGCGACGTGCGAGTCGCGGATCCGTCTTGCCGGTATAACTCCAAACAATCGATCCAATCCAGAAAAACGGCGGGTCAAGTCTGGATCATCAGTGCTTCCAATATCTGGAATAGGAAAAGGAAACACTTAAAAATCGATCGCTACTTAAACCGAGCTAATCGGTCTCTGGCCGCGGCGGCAGCTTCGGAATTTGGGTGTTTGACCACCAAGTCCTCCAGTGTCTTACGGGCAGCTTTGTTGTCTTTCATTTCCAATTGGCAGTTGGCAATCGCAAGCGCGGCCTCAGGCGCACGAGGGTGATCCGGAACAGCAGTCATCAAGGAACGAAAATTGACCATTGCATCCTTGTAGTCTTTGGTTGCGTATTGCGCATTTCCCAGCCAAAAAAGTGCGGAGGGTCGATAGGCGGTTTGCGGATAACGGTTCAAGAAATCCACGAAAACAAGTTGTGCATTGGAAAAATCACTTTTTCGAAAAATAGCCAAGGCTGATTCGTAATCTCTCTTTTCCGATTGTTCCACCAACAGATCCCTGCCGTCCAACGAGATGCGAGCCGGCTCTAACTTACGAATCCGCTCATCCGTGCTTTGCATTCCGTCTTTTTGCAGGCGCTGAGCTTCGGCCAATTCACGCACCATCTGCTCGCCCTGCCCCCGCAACTTCGCAACTTCAGTTCGAACGATCTCCAACTGATTCTGCAAGTCAAGAAGGCCTTGGCGAACCTGCGCACCATCGTCAGTTGAACGCCGAATCTCCGCGGCAATCTGTTGGTGCAAATCAGCATTGTTCTGACGCAGTTCCAGAATTGCCCGACGCGCTTCTTCGTCGTCAAACAGCCCCGCGTTTACGTTGCTTACGATCGCCGACAGCAATAGTGCCGCAGCAACCCTAAACCACTGGGAGTTGCAAGAAAGAAGCAGTGAACTCATCGGTAGCTGATTTCAGCGCGGCGGTTCTTTTCCATGTCGGCCTCCGAGCCACCCAATGCCGCAGGCTTTTCCTTGCCAAAACTCACTGCCTCGAGTTGATTGTCGGCAACACCCAACAAGACAATCGCGCGACGAACCGCTTCGGCCCTCTTTTGCCCCAATGCAAGGTTGTATTCACGTCCACCGCGTTCGTCAGTGTGCCCCTCGAGCACAACCTTTCGATTTTTGTCGGACTTGATGAAGCGCGCATGTGCTTCAAGCACCGACTGAAACTCGGGCCGAATTACATAACTATCGTAGTCAAAATAGACAATGCGATTCGTCGCCCGCATGGCATCGTCTCTGGCAGACTGACTGAGGTCAACACCGGCAACGCCGCCTTTGCCGACAGCAGTGTTCATTCCCGCCGCGCCCGCGTTCGTCGAATTGGCCCCACCCGATTTATCCTCAACAGGCACATTGTCAAGTTTGACCGCAGATCCACACGCGGAAAGCAACACAGCCGTCACCACAGCAAACATCAATCGTTTCATCCCAAACTCCTAGTTAAATTGAAATTACTTTTGCATCGGGCCCCAGTCAGGCTCCCGAATGTCACCATTTTGGCCCGCTAAACGCGCCTTAATTCTTCCGTCGACCGTTGTCGTCATCAATGCTTCACGCCCCTGCTGTTGAGTTGCATAAATAAGAAGCCGACTATTTGGCGAAAAGCTGGGATTTTCATCGGCGCTAGTGTCTGTAATTGCATTGACCGCACCGGACGCCAAATCCATAATATGCAACTTGAATGCACCGCTAACACGAGAAATATATGCAAGCCACCGACCATCAGCACTCACGGTTGGAGAGATATTGTAAGTGCCACTGAAAGTCACTCTTTCGGGGTTGCCACCGACGGAAGGCATTCGGTAGATTTGTGGCGATCCGCCTCGATCACTTACAAAATAAATGGTCTTTCCGTCTGAGGTAAACGTAGGCTCCGTGTCGATGGAACTTGATTGGGCCAAGCGCTTGGGCTCCGCCCCCCCGCGGGCGTCGATCAGATACAGCTGTGAGCCACCATCACGTGTCAATGTTACTGCCAACATCTTGCCATCCGGCGACCAAGCGGGCGCGCTGTTTGACCCCTTAAAACTCGCAAGCAAACGCGGCTTGACAGATGCCACATCGCGCACCCAAATCTCGGGCTTGCGCGATTCAAATGAAACATAGGCCAAATCCGATCCATTGGGAGCCCATGATGGGGAAATAATGGGCTCCGTGCTTTTCAACGCACTCAAGGCGTTCTCACCATCCGCATCGGCCACCCATAAGTTATAGACCTTACCGACCTTGGAAACGTAGGCTATTCGCGTCGAAAACACACCTTTATCGCCAGTTAGCTTTTCATAAACAAAGTCGGCAACACGATGAGCCACCAGTCGGAGCTCACTTGCACTTACGGCGTAGCTGTGCGCGCCAAGATCGAGCCCTCGGACCGCGTCCCACAAGCGAAAACGCACGTCGAATCTTCCATCCGCCAACTTGGTGACACTACCGGTTACCAGTGCATCTGCCCCCTTCTGACGCCAATTGGAGAACTCAGGTCGCGCGACTTCGTCCAATAGGATGCCTCCGGTATCAACCGCACGAAACTGCCCACTGCGCTCAAGATCGGAAAGCACAATTGAGCCAATTTTTTGCGGCGATGCATCGTCACCACGAAATGTGACCACTGCAATGGGTAACTGGGTTAATCCGACACCGGAAACCTCGACACGGAATTGCGCAGAGACATTCAGACTCAAAAATCCCAACAAGAAACCCAATAAAAATTTATTCATTTTTTCGCGATTATTCCAGCCTATTGACAACCATATCGGTGCCGCCCATGCTCTCCAGATAGCCAACCGTTGATCGAACCTGGTGTGTACCCATGCGCTCTCTCACTCGTTCAGCATTCACGGACTCCCGCCCCCGGCTTGCTTCGGCGTGCCACAGGTGGTAGACCTCCGTCGAATAAAACCCGTTTTTTCGAACAACACCCAAATTGTGCAGACGCAGCACGAAATCCGCATCTTCATGACCCCAGCCGACGAAAGACTCATCGAACCCATTGACGGCCTCAAAATCTGCTCGCCAAACCCCCATATTGCAGCTGCGAATACCGCGCCAAAAAAACGCTTTCCGCTTTCGCCATGCGAAGTCGGGCAGTCGCAATAGCCCCGCCAGTTTACTCGCTTCACCGGCCCACCTTTTCCGCACCCAATACCATGCCGACCGCCCAAAGACCTGACCAAGGTCAGTCAACACAGACTTGGTCAATGCTGGCGACAACAGTACACGACTCCCATTGACAAAGCAGCCCTTCTCCCGCAGTCTGCGATGCCTACTGACGAAATCAGTCTCTGGGACGCAATCCCCATCCAAAAGCAAAATATAGTCGCCTTGTGACACGGAAACGCCCCGATTCCGAACACGCGACGCCGTGAAGCCAATGTCTGGATGCCAGACGTGAATCACGTGCAGGCCGGAGCCCCTCGCTGCAGCCCGTATCGCATCGCGGTGCTCTTCATTCGACCCGTCATCCGCAATGACGACCTCGAAATTCGAATCGCCTTGTTGAGCAAGCCCCTTCAACACTTGGATCACTGCATCACTGCGGTTGTAGGTGGTTACGATCACTGAGATCAAATCGATTGGGGACATTTTGGAATAGACTAGATGGCTTGCCCGAACTTCATTTTTCGATAACTTCCAACGCGCAATCCAACTTGAAGCACATTGTGTACGCTGCGCTTATTTTTTGATGGTATCACTATCGATGACCCAGATTTCCGTCTACATCATTGCCTACAACGAAGCAGAAAAAGTGCGCGCCACCATTGAAAGCGTCCGTTGGGCGGATGAAGTCATTGTGGTGGACTCCTGGAGCACGGACGGTACCGCTGATATCGCAACTGAGCTTGGTGCACGAGTTGTCCAAGTCAAGTTCACCGGGTTTGGTGAATTGCGAAATGAGGCAATTGCCGCATGCTCGCACAGTTGGATATTCAGCTTGGATGCGGATGAACGCTGCACACCTGAAGCGGCGGCAGAGATTATGTCCATCACCAAGGACAAAGATGCGTTGGACGCCTACTGGACGCCCCGCAGAAATTACTTCATGGGTCGCTGGATCAAACACTCTGGGTGGTACCCCAACTTCCGACAACCGCAACTCTTTCGCAAGGGCGCCCTGCATTACGACCACAAGCCGGTGCATGAAGGCTTTGAACTACATTCATCCAAGCCAATTGGTCAAATGCAACATGCCATCTGGCAGTTTCCCTTTAAGAATATGAGCGAAGTTCTGCACAAGGCAAACCGCTATTCATCTTTGGGCGCCGAGAAAATCAAGCACAAAAAGATAACCATGGGTTCGGCGTTGGGACATGGATTATGGTCATTCGCCAAGCATTATGTTTTCAAACTGGGTTTCTTGGATGGTTGGGCTGGATTTGTCATTGCGCTGGGAAATTTTGAGGGGACGTTTTACCGTTACGCGAAAGCATTGGAGTTGCAGCAAGGAACGAAGTGGATGCCGCCTCGATGAATCAAATGCAGCCCACGTCAAACCGGGATCTCTACCTTCGGCTATTGAAGTACCTGCGCCCACATTGGAGGGTTGTAGCCACTGCGGTGATTGGAATGGCCGCAACAGCGGCCACCGAACCAGCCTTCCCGGCCATCATGAAGTACCTGCTTGACAACGGGTTCCAAACCAAAGACCCGCAGATGGTTTGGCTCATCCCGACCGGTATCGTCAGCCTTTTTTTGGTACGAAGTGTTTTCGTGTTCTGTACTGGATATCTGATGATGTGGATATCCAGCAGGCTGGTGACCGATTTGAGACGCGAACTCTTTGCAAAACTGATCGTCCTCCCGTCCAGTTACTTTGAACAGCAATCAGCAGGCCAACTTATTTCCAAGCTGGTCTACGATGTAAGTAACGTAACCGACGCAGCAACCAGTGCACTGATTTCGACGGTGCGAGAGTCGCTTACTGCGATGGCACTGATTGGGTATTTACTTTTTTTGGATTGGAAGCTGACGCTCATTACGCTGGCTGTCGCACCAGTCATTGCGTTCACCGTTTCTGCCTTTAGCAAACGGATGCGGGCCGCCAGCCACAAAAGTTTGAACTCTATGCGTCTGATTTCTCACACCATCGAGGAGACCGTAACTGCGCAAAAGGTTGTGAAAATATTCGGAGGCAAAGAGCAACAAACGCAGAGGTTTTTTAATGCGTCTGAACAGTTTCGCAGGGCTCAAATGCGAGAGGCAATTCCATCCTCCGCCGTTACGCCTATCACCCACATTGCGGCTTCGATTGCGATTGCAATCATTGCCTACTTGGCACTAAGCCAAGCAACCGGGCAAGCCGGGGCATCCGCAGGCGGGTTCATTTCCTTTATCACTGCCATGTTGTTGTTGATTGCCCCTATCAAACAACTGACCAGTGTGAGTACAACGATTCAACGCGGCCTTGCGGCTTCGCAAAGTATTTTTTCCTTATTGGACACGCCAGCGGAAGACGATCGCGGTCAGATTCACGTTGGACGTGTGGGGGGGGAAATCCGATTTGAGGCAGTTAGTTTTCAGTATCCCGGCACCACGCGTTTGGCATTGGACCAAGTTACGTTTTCTATTGGAGCAGGAAAAACGATTGCGCTTGTGGGTGCCTCTGGAGGCGGTAAAACTACCCTCGGAGCGCTTCTACCCAGGTTCTATGGGATTGAATCCGGGCGCATATTGATCGACGGAACCAATATTTCTGATATTTCCTTGACAAGCCTGCGAGAGAATATCGCTTTGGTCAGTCAAGATGTTGTTCTATTCAACGACTCCATCGCTGCCAACATTGCCTATGGATCGCTTGTGACACGTACACGCAAGGAAATCGAATTGGCAGCAAAGGCAGCACACGCCTTGGACTTCATCCAGGCCTTACCCAACGGGTTCGAAACCTACGTGGGGGAAAACGGGGCGAAGCTATCGGGTGGCCAGCGCCAACGCATTGCCATCGCAAGGGCGATCCTTAAAAATGCCCCTATCCTTATACTGGATGAGGCAACGTCCGCGTTAGACACAGATTCAGAACGTCAGGTCCAAGCGGCCCTTTCAGAACTAATGCAAGGACGTACCACCATTGTTATTGCTCATAGGCTAAGCACTATTGAGAACGCCAACCAAATCGTGGTTATGCATGAGGGGCGCGTAGTGGAGTCTGGTACACATGTGGAGCTACTCGGAAAGTCGGGTTATTACGCAAACCTGAGTAGACTTCAGCCATGAGTATCCCCATACTGATGTACCACCAAACCGACTTGCCACCGCCTCGTGGCACCCCTCTGCGCGGGTTGGTCGTCTCTCCCCAAGCGTTCTATCGTCAAATGTTGCTGCTGAAGTGGATGGGATACACGGGACTTTCCATGCGAGCGCTTGAGCCTTACCTTCGCGGAGAACAACAAGGGAAAGTTGTTGGAATTACCCTGGATGACGGCTACCAAAACAATTTGCATCATGCACTTCCAGCGCTGAAGAAGGTAGGGTTTTCCGCGACGTGCTACGCAGTCAGTAGCATGATCGGTGGCCAGAACAGCTGGGATCTTGGGATTGGTGTGGGGCAAAAACCGTTGATGACAAAAGACAACTGGCTGGAATGGTTAGCTGCCGGAATGGACGTGGGTTCACATACCAAAACCCATGCCGACTTGACCAAACTAACTCCCGAAGCAGCCATGGAAGAGATCCGGGGATCCAAGCTCGAATTGGAGTCCACCGTTGGATATGAGGTTCGTCATTTTTGTTACCCCTATGGTCGATTTAACGAATCGCACGTGGAGCAGGTGCGTGATGCCGGGTATTCAAGCGCGACAACCACACAGCGTGGAAGAGTTCATTTGGGTGCAGACAACCTCAAACTGCGCCGCGTTCTGGTCGCCCAAGCAACCACGCTGCCCAAATTTTGGCTAAAAATCCGAACGACTTACGAGGACAAACGCGGCTAAGTAATGAAATGAATCTATATTCCAATAAAGACAACCAGTACTTTTCAAAAGCGAGAACTGAGATTGAACCATTTCTACCGAAAGACAGCGGTAGCCCATTTTCTGCTCTGGAGATTGGTTGTTCAGAAGGGCATACGCTGGAGTGGCTAAAAAGAACAGGCTATTGCAGTTGGACTGCCGGCGTTGAGCCTTATGCAAAAGTAGATGTTTCCAAGCGCGATATTGATTATTTTTCAAATCTGGACATTGAAAAACACCTACCAGAGATTGCAGTCAACTCTGTTGACTTAATCTTGTGTTTGGACGTACTTGAACACTTGGTAAATCCTTGGCTAACTGTTACAGAACTCATCCAATTCTTAAAGCCGAATGGCAGACTTATTATTAGTCTACCCAATATCAGAAATTATCATATTCTTATGAATTTGGCTTTTCGGGGGAAATTCGAATATGCTGAATCTGGCATTCTTGATCAGACTCATTTAAGATTTTTCACCAAATCATCCGCAATATCGCTTCTCGAATCCTCTGGCCTAAAGGTTATCTGCTCCAAGGCAACTGAAGCGGATCGATGGCAGAAACGGTTTTTAAAATTTCTGGGTTTTGAAGAATTGACTTCAAAGCAGTTCCTATTTGTTGCCGAAAGATCTTGAGTTCCATTATGACTAAGCATTCGATCGTTCTTTACTGCAAAAGTTATAGAGGCGACGTTAAACGCACTCAGCGACTGGCTACTTCTATTGAGAGATTCAATTCCGATAATATTCCATTCTATGTTTCGGTACCAAAATCCGATCTAAATTTATTTATTGAACATTTACAAGGTAGTTCGGTACATATCATAAGTGACGAAGAAATCATAAAAAAAAATCCACTGATAAGTCAAGAAAAAGTTGACCTATTGCATGGAAATTTATCACAACAAATTGTCAAATCAGAGTTCTGGCGGCTTGGATTTTCAGAGTCTTATTTATGCCTAGATTCTGATTCAATATTTATCAGGCCATTTACAGAAAGTTTCTTTCTATCAAGCGACAAGACTCCGTACACTGTGATGGATGAAGGCCGAGAGATTCTTGATGTTGCATTATCTGCCGGTAAATCGGCAGTGTTGGATAACTTTTATCGTGAATCAAAACAATTTCAGGACATATTTAACCGAGTAGGTCGATGCTATAGTTTTGGCCCCAACCCACTAATTTGGAGTAAATTGGTATGGGAAAGCTTGGAGCGAGAATATCTCCTACCCAATGGAATGAGTTTTTATGATGCGGTACTTAGCGCACCAATCGATGCTAACTGGTATGGCGAGGCCTTGCTAAAGTACGAGGCAATTCCACTTCTGCCCTGTCAACCACTCTTCAAGGTTTACCACTATGCGTGGCAAATGGATCGCGACATCCGCGCCCATATTGGCCTCCCTGAGCTTGCCAAACTGTATGGTGGAGTGATATATCAATCGGCATGGGAACGGGAAATGGATTGGCCTAGCGAGCAAGGCAATTGGTCATCTCGCATCGCTAGGCGTTTACGTCGTCGCCTTGGTCGGATATAAATTATTGGAGTTTCACTTTTTTTGTTTGAAATAAGGCGGTATATGCATAGGCCAGAACGAAGCCTTGCATTTCAAACATGTGATCTCGATACACCGAGTCGGCAAATGCGCGAATGATCCAGAATATCGACAGCGAGAACAACACTACGGCCCAGACATTCAACTCATTATCAGTATTGCGAATATTTACATATCCAATCCTGACAAAATTTGCAAGAACTATCAAATACAAAATTACGCCCACCCAGCCAATCGCCAGTGCGGTATCTATCCACCCGTTATGCGCGTGCGCCATGTCGATGACAGGGTTGGGACACTCTTGTCGAAGTAATTTTTTGTAGGATTGGCGTGAGCCATCTATACCCCAAGGGTGCTCCAGCATCAAGGCGATGCCAGACCGAAAGAGAACAACCCGAGATCCATCTCCGTTGTTTACACTTTCAATAACACGAGTCGATTTATCACCTGCTCCGTATTTCTCGATGATTTGCTGTTCTACGCTGCCTGTGCCGAAACATTGAATCTCAAGCGCATTGCCAAGCAATCCTGAAGTCATATTTGACTCCATATTGCGCCAGCGACTGTCTGTTTTTGCAGCGATCCCAACGACTACGGCAGATACCAACAGCAGGCCACCTAGCAAAGTGAGCACTTGTTTTTTCTGTGTTTTGCTTCGTGACCAGAAAGCCGTGGCAAATACCAAGATGCCACCAACCACACTGAATGCCAAACCGGCACGCGATCTCGCCAAAGCAGTACTCGCGAGACACGCAAAGATTAGAATAACTGCCGCAGTTTTAGGGGATTTCTTGCAAGCAACCAAACTCGCGGCCAACAAAATAACGGCTTGCCCTGCGGCGTAACCCAAGTCTGCATGGTGCGTTTCGCGACCCCAATAATTCCAGGGAATGGATGATGTTTCCCAAGACTTGTAGGCAAACAGGCACAGGTGCACCAATATCGTTATACCGCTCAGCAAACCCAATTGGAGGCTGGTTCCAAATCGATAAGGAGATAAACGCTGTGCAGTCCCGGCCCCAACCAACATCGCCAACAATCCCATCCCCCATTGTTTGCCCAGACTTTCCCAAGCCACCGTTGGATCACTCGATACAAAGGGGAAGACAAGGAGATAGCCAGCCCAAAGCCATACAGGTAGGGGTAACGCCGGAAGAGTTCTTGTTTTCAAAAAATGCCATAACAACACCAATAACAACAGCAGCATGGAAAGCCGTCGCAAGGCAATCGTGTTGGACATTGGTAACACTGCCAGGTATATTGCTGCTAACAAAGCAACCCATATGATGGGATCGCGCAATGAAATATTCTTTAACATTATTGAAGTACTTTTACTTTTCGTTTCCAGAGCCATCGTTTGAAAATACTTTTAGGGGCATCCCCTACCAACGCCCCTATCCGCAATTGATAGCGGACATCCAACTCAGGCGTCCAACGTCCCGCAGCTTTGATCTCAAGTTGCCGCTCCATAACAGCCAGATTCCCGAGACGGGTGTGTTCAAAACGGGCCAGTGGATGCTTTGATTTCAATATTTTCTTATTGCGTTTGATCAGCGCCTTGGCTGAGGGACTAGCCTTAAACGTTGCACTTCCCACATGCAATACAAAGACATCTTCCGTGATCATTTGTTGGTACCCAGCTTGCGCCAAACGCAAACTAAAATCAAAATCTTCGTAATAGCCCAATCCAAAAACGCGGTCTAGACCACCGAGTTCACCCCATACCTTCGCGCGAATTGCGATACAAAAGAAATCGCAACGGTACGCTGGCATCAACTCACCGGAAGGATGCGTATTGAGCCATTTCCCTACCTGCAACCACTCGTCTTGGCTGGCACCCGGCTTCCACAGCCTTTGACCATTTCCAGCCGCATTGGTGACGGGTCCCAACATGGCAACTCGTTCATTAACATTGGACACGACGCGCTTCATTGCATCAATCGCACCGTCTGGAAAAACAGTGTCATTGTTTATTAACACAAGCCAGGATCCAGAAGCACGGGCGGCACCAAAATTCATACCGCCGGCAAAGCCTAAATTGTCTGCACTGATCAGGCAATTTACCCTTGAAAACCGTGCGCACCATTGGGATGTTTTGGCTGAGGAATCGTCATCTGAACCGTTGTCAACCACGATAATTTCAACTTCGGGGTCATCAATCCAGGGAATTAGTGAATCCAGGCACGCTTTGGTGGTTACATCAAAGTTGCAGAATCCCAAAACGACCAAACTTAGTATGGGTGGCATCAGAATATTTTCGAATGGTGGATGGTGGATATCGGCTGGGTCCACTCAAGGATTTTCGTCACTGCAGTTGCGGTGGTATTTGGACTAGCCTTGCCATTGTCGGGTAATCCATTGACTGCCCACTGAACAATGTAGCGTTCCAAAGCAGTTGAAAGTTGCTCGGACAACGCTTCCTCACTCACTCCATCGGTAAGCACGGCAATATGCCCTTGTTCACGAATCAATTCAAGCATTTGAGGATTCTTGTGAACCAGTGCCACGATGGGTCGCTGCATCCACAAGTATTCATATAGTTTGGAAGGTATATATTCAGCACAAATAGCCTCTTCACCGTGCAGAAGCAACAGTACATCGACAGCGCGCATGCGCCGAAGTATTTGTTCACGTCCGCTCAATCCGGTTTGAGGATCGACTTCGATTCGTCCAAAATGATGCACACACGCACGAATTGGTGATGCCTCCAACACCCGGGCGGAGACACTGTCCAGCGGCCCCCCATACACATGCAACTCAATCACTTTACGCCATCTTTCATACGCTGAACACAGCACTTCCAACGCTCGGATAACAGGTGATAGGTTCCGTGTCGTCGACAGCGAACCAAAATGACCGATCACAAACTTTTTACACGGCACATACGGCGGCAACACCTCACATGGGCGATCTACGCCAGGTAGCAACATGCGCCCTCGATTGCCCAACTGAGGTTGTCGACGTTGCGCACTGGCCAATGCAGCATCAGTGAACCATATCGCAATGTCAGCATCCGAACATATCTGATGTTCCACATGCGCCTGCATTTTCTGCTGGGCCGACAATCGAGTTTCGGATGACATGCCCGGATTGACCAAAGGATCATGCACTTCAGCCATCCAGGGGACGTCTAATGATTTCTTCAACTGCTTGGCGGCAACGTGGGCTGAGAACGCCCCGCCTGTAGAGTAAATCAAATCAAAAGGTGGACCTGTGCGGGCAAGGAGCAACCCTTTGCAATAGGCACTGAACCACCAGGACCACGAACTCTCAATCGGCCGAAACATTTTCTCCACCACCATGCCTGGCAGCAGTACCAGTGAGGCCAGCAGCATAAGGGCTCGGTAGCGCACTCCATACCCCAATTGCTTTCGCAACACATGCCGGAGCTCAAAGCGAATGCCCGCCGGTCCGGATGGCCAAAGTTGGTAGTGTTCAAAATGCGTGTCACGAACCCCTGACACGCCACTCAAGATCACCAGTTCAATGCCTGCCCGCTCCAGATGCGGCAACTTGTCGGTAATGGTCTGACTAGCGGCACGGCCATCCATATTGAAGGCGTGGGCCAGTACCAGCCAACGCTGCGTGTAAGCCGGAGCCACGCGGGCAAACAGTTCCTCATAACGCCTTGCAACCTGGACCCAAGTGCGCTGCGTGACAAACGCGCTGGCCTTTTGGCCCATACGCACACAGGCCACTGGATCCTTGACCAAGCTCATCACCGCGCTGGCAATCGCCGTGGCAGACTTCGGGTCTTGCAGTAACACCGCGTCGACGCCATCCTCCAGCTCCGCACTGATACCACAGTACTTCGCTGCACTCACCACCACCGGCAGTCCGTGCGCCATGGCCTCAAGCACCACCATCGCGTAAGTATCTTCCAGCGTGGGATGCACTAGGCATTCCGCAGCCTGATAAACCGTGTTCATGTCTGAAAGAGCCCCGAGAAAATGCACCCGCTGGCCCAGCGCCAATTCTGCAACCCTCTGGCGCATGTCCGCACCCTGCTCACCCTCGCCCACGACGGCCAACCAGACATCAGTTGGCAAGCACAGCATGGCATCCAACAATGCAGGCAGGCCCTTTTTGCGAAAATCATTGCCTACAAAGAGTAGGCCCGTGCCACCCTGCGGTAGCCTCAGGTGCGCACGGGCGACTTTCCGCTGGTCGGGGCTGCAAAGTCCCGGCACGTTCGACACACCCGGTGCAATCACTTGTATGGATGCGCGTGACTGAGGGTAGGCCGCCTCCATAACACGCAGCAATGTGTCCGAAGTCACCACCACAGCACGCCTGGGCTGCACCGAATAGCGGGCCGCCTCAAGGCACAGATAGACCAGCAGCCGCGGGCTGGTGCCGACCTTGAGCCAGCGCAGCCACTTCGACACACCCACCTTGCCAGCAAAAAGGTTGTGTTTCACCGGTATGACATGCACCGTTTGTACATTGCCATACCAACTGTTTTCATGCGAGTGCACAATGTCAAAGCCACTGCGAGTGGCGCGCCAGGTGGCATAGGCGAACCACAACTGGTTTACCCAGCGTGGGCGCCTACACGGAAGCGGTATCTGGTGGTAGATCACTCCAGGAAATACATGCCCAATGGTCTGGGCGAACACATGGATCTCGTGACGAGACGCCAATTCTTCTACCAGAGCAATGGCGTAGCGCTCTGCCCCACCCCCGGTGGTCGCAAAGTTTCGACTCAAAACAGCAATCCGCAATCCCATCGCTACATCAACACAATATCGTATTGTTCCTGCCCCATCGCGGCTTCGCTTTGCAGGGACACTGGCTTACCAATGAACTCACTCAACCCGGCCAAATGCTGGCTTTCTTCATCCAGAAACAGCTCAATGACTTTGGGGGACGCAACAATCCGGAATTCGCGTGGATTGAACTGGCGTGCTTCGCGCAGAATTTCACGAAAAATGTCATAGGTCACGCTGCGGGGCGTTTTGACAATTCCTTTGCCTTCACACACTGCACAAGGCTCACACAACATGCGTGCCAATGATTCACGGGTGCGCTTGCGCGTCATCTCGACCAAGCCCAGTTGTGAGAATCCACCCGCCATGGTCTTTACGCGATCACGACGCAACTGTTTTTTGAATTCAGACAACACGGATTCACGGTGGTCCTCACGGGCCATATCGATGAAGTCGGCGATGATGATTCCACCCAAATTGCGCAATCTCAACTGCCGCGCAATGGCTTGGGCCGCCTCTAGGTTCGTTTTAAAAATCGTGTCGTCAAAATTGCGAGCACCCACAAAACCACCAGTGTTGACATCTATGGTGGTTAATGCCTCCGTCTGGTCCACGATCAAATAGCCTCCGGACTTGAGTTCTACCCGTCTGGCCAATGCCTTTGCAATTTCCTCATCAATCGAATACAGGTCAAAGATGGGCCTCTCGCCCTTGTAGTGCTGCAACTTTTCCACTGCCATTGGCATGAACTCAGCACCAAAAGCTTTTAGTGCATCAAACTGCTCCAAAGAATCGACTTTGATGGTCTGGGTGGATTCGCACACCAAATCCCTGAGCACACGCTGCGTCAAATTCAGGTCTTGGTGAAGAATGCTTTGTGGGGGCAGCCGAACCGATGCGTTTTTGATTCGGGCCCAAGCCTTCCGCAAATACCCAATGTCTTCCGACAACTCAGCATCGGACGCGTCTTCACCATTGGTTCGCAATATAAAGCCACCACCCTGGGTACCTGCCAGCTTTTGCAGACGGTTGCGAAGATCGTCACGTTGTGACGTTGGGATTTTTTGCGACACACCGATATGGTCGTCTTGCGGCAAGAAAACCAACAAGCGGCCCGCGATGCTGATTTGCGTGGACAGGCGCGCGCCCTTGGTCCCGATGGGATCTTTGATAACCTGCACCATCAGTGCCTGGCCTTCAAACACCTGTTTTTCGATCGGGATTTGGACTTGCGCGCTGCGAGAGGCACTCAGCGACTCGCCCTCAAGGGGGGGGTGCCAGACATCTGCAACATGCAGGAATGCCGCACGCTCCAAGCCGATGTCAATAAACGCCGACTGCATGCCAGGAAGGACGCGGGCGACTTTCCCCAAGTACACATTGCCAACAAGACCACGCTCCAGCGTGCGCTCGACGTGCAGTTCTTGCACGGCTCCGCTCTCCACAATCGCCACACGCGTTTCCTGCGGAGACCAGTTGATCAAAATATCTTGTTGCATGGTGCCTAGCTTACCGCCTTCAGCAGTTGCGCCGTTTCAAACAAGGGCAACCCCATGATGCCGGTGTAACTACCGCTGATCCGCGCAATAAAAGCGGCTGCACCACCCTGCACGGCATAGGCGCCGGCCTTACCCATGGGTTCACCAGAGGCGGCATAGGCCATGGCGTCTTGCTCACTTAACTCGGCAAACGTAACCTTCGACTCGCTACAGGCTAGTAAACGCTTGTCGTCCATGCCAAGCGCAACGCCTGTAATCACTCTGTGGGTTCGACCCGACAATGCACGCAGCATGCGCACCGCATCTTGCCGATCAACCGGCTTGCCATAAATAGTGCGGCCCAAAGCTACCGTGGTGTCAGAACACAAGACCGGTGCCGCTGGCAAACCACGGTGCCTCAAGCGTGCCATTGCGGCATCCAACTTCAGTTGGGTCACGCGCTGCACATAGGTCTTTGGCGCTTCGTTGGGCAGAACCGCTTCAAGCGCTTCGGCATCTTCGTCAGTACTGGGCAGCAGCAGTTCATGCCGAACTCCCAACTGCGTTAGCAACTGGCTGCGCCGTGGGCTTTGGGATGCCAGATAGATAAACGGAATCACATCAAGCCCCCTATTCGCGGTGGTAGGGATGGTTGGCATTGATGGACCAGGCCCGGTACAGTTGCTCAATCAGCAACACTCGGGCAAAGGCATGTGGCAAGGTCATGTCGGACAAGCGAATACGTTCATGCGCGGCCTGACGAAAGGCCGGTTCAATGCCATCCGGGCCGCCGATGATTAACGCGACGTCTCCACCGCCCATTTGCCAGTCCGTCAGTCGGGTTGCCAGTGCATTGGTCGTCAGATTGGTGCCGCGCTCGTCTAGCGCCACAATACGTGCGCCTTTCGGAATGGCCGCCTCAATTCGCACACGTTCGGCGGCATACAGCGTGTCCAACGTTTTGGAGCCGCGCGGCTCGGTTTTCACGGCCTTGAGTTCAATCTTCAACTCATGCGGAAACCGCTTGGCGTAATCATCCCACGCCGTCTGGGCCCAATCGGGTACCCGCTGACCCACCGCAACAATGACCAGCCTCACTGCCGAATCAAACTTTGCGTGGAGCGGGCTTTTTGATCGCTGCTTTTTTGGCGGCGACTTTGGCGATTGTTTTCGCCGGGGCCTTCACGACCAGCACTTTTTTGACAACCTTGACAACGACCTTGGCCGCTGGCTTTGCAACAGCATTTTTCACAGCCGCAGCCCGTGGTGCCGCGGCTTTTGTTGCGGCGGGCCTACGTACAGCGGGCCTTTCTTCAGACACTGGAGCCTCAGGCGCTGGCTTCGCGGTCGCCCGCTTCACTGGTGTTTTTCCAGCAGCGGGTTTGAAAGCTGCCGCCTTCTTCAACTCTGCCTTGGACGGGAAGGCCTCGGCCACCCCTTTTTTGGCGGCATTGGAGCGCCTCAGACTGCCTTCGGGCTTGACTGCCTCTTTTTCCTTGGAAGCCGCTTTGGCCGATTCAGCCATGGCGGGCTTGCTCGCGCCAAACTTCAGACGCACTGGCTTTTCACCCCACAACTCTTCCAGGTTGTAGTAAGTGCGATAACTGGGCTGCATGATGTGCACTACGGCTTGGCCACAATCCACGATGATCCATTCGCCATTCTCCTCGCCCTCAGTACGAGGTTTCGGAAAGCCGGCATCGCGAACTGCATCGCGCACGCTCGCAGCCAAACCTTTGGTCTGACGATTGGAGGTACCTGAAGCCACAATGACGCGCTCAAATAGCGCTGAAAGCTCCTCGGTATCAAACACCTGAATATCCTGGGCTTTCACGTCTTCAAGTCCATCGACGATGGCACGCTGGAGTTTTTGTATGTCTTTTTTTGCAACAGGTGGATTAGTCATCAGAGTGTTTGATAAAGGTGATGTTGTTCAATATAACGCGCAACGGGCTCAATAACCAGAGGGGTAACGTTTTGGTGGTTCGCCACAGAGCGGCGAATATCGGTAGCACTCAGGGGTACAGAGGGCATTTCCAAGGGAAAAAACTCCGGGAGCGGGCCCGGTAAATTATCCAAATGCACTGAATCGCCAGTAAAACCAGCGCGAGTAGCTACACAAATTATAGCAAGTTGGGGGATTTCCTCCCAGCGGTGCCATGTGGACAAGGCCTGCGCTTGGTCCTGGCCCAAAATCAGGAACATCCTGGCACCCGGAAACTCTGCACACAACTCTTGCAAAGTATCTGCGGTATAGCTGGCACCAGCACGTTGCATCTCGCGCGGATCCAGCACCGCGCGCGGCAAGTCTGCAAACGCCAGTCGAGCCATGGCAAGTCGATGCTCCGCTGAAGTGAGGGTACGTGCTTTGTGCCAGGCCTGCCCGGTTGGAATGATGCGTAGCTCATCCAATTGCAACTGCTCAATGGCAGTTTTTGCCAGCGCAAAGTGACCTTGGTGTGGGGGATCAAACGCACCACCAAACACACCAATGCGTCGACCCGTTTGGGGCAAGCTGGTCAAATCCAGTCCTTGCGAGGCAAAAACTCTTGGTACAGCGCAGCTTCGGCAGAACCCGCCTCAGGGACGTTTTGGTAAGACCAGGTGGCGTGCGGCGGCATCGACAGCAAAATGGATTCCGTGCGCCCGCCGGACTGCAAGCCAAAGTGGGTGCCACGGTCCCACACCAAGTTAAATTCAACATAGCGCCCACGGCGGTACAACTGAAAATCGCGTTCACGGGAGCCGTACGCCGTATTTTTGCGCCGCTCAACAATCGGCAGGTACGCCGTCAAAAAGGCATCCCCCACCGACTGCACCATGGCAAAACTGCGCTCGGCGCCCAACTCCGAAAAGTCGTCAAAAAATATGCCGCCCACTCCGCGTTGCTCGTTGCGATGTTTCAAGAAAAAGTAGTCATCGCACCACGTTTTGAAACGGGGGTATTTGTCATCGCCGAAAGCGTGCAGAGCCTGTTGGCAGGTGCGGTGGAAATGCACCGCATCTTCCTCAAAGCCATAAAACGGCGTCAGGTCCATGCCACCGCCAAACCAACACACCTCAGAGCCGTCAGGGGCTTTGGCGGACAGCATGCGCACATTCATGTGCACGGTGGGCACATAGGGGTTTCGGGGATGAAACACCAGCGACACCCCCATGGCCTCAAACGGCGCTCCGGACAGTTCCGGTCGGTGCTGGGTCGCACTGGGAGGCAACTTGGGGCCGCGCACATGCGAAAACCCGCAACCTGCCCGCTCAAAAACCGCCCCCCCCTCCAGTATTTTGGTAATGCCACTGCCCTGCAGGGGCTCCCCGGCGGCCTTTTCCCAAGCGTCGACGACGAAACTGCTTCCGTCCACCGCTGCAACGGCCGTTGTGATCTTGTCTTGCAAACCTTGCAAGTAGCTGCGAACAGCTTGCGTGTGTTGGGTGGGGATGGCGGTGGCGTTTGCGGGCACTGTCATAGGTCAGTTTTTGATGGCGCGGTAGCCAATATCGGTGCGGTACTGCATGCCGTCAAAATGAATGCCCTGCGTCACCTGGTAGGCCCGTTGTTGGGCTTGGCGCACGCTGTCGGCCAGCGCGGTGACACACAACACGCGACCACCCGAGGTCAGCAAGGCATCGCCCTGCAGGGTGGTGCCGGCATGGAACACGGCGGCATCTTCGCTGTCTTTGGGAATACCGGTAATCACATCGCCCTTGCGGGGACTCAAAGGGTAGCCCGGGGCGGCCAGCACCACGCCCAATGCAGTGCGGCGATCCCACTGCAACTCCACCTCGTCCAGCTTGCCATGCGGCCCAGGCTCGGTTGCGGCCCACAGCACATCCACCAAATCGGTCTTCAGACGCATCATGATGGGCTGGGTTTCGGGGTCACCCATGCGGCAATTGAACTCCAGCGTCTTGGGCTGGCCGTCTGCATCAATCATCAAACCGGCGTACAAGAATCCGGTAAACGGAATACCGTCCTTTTCCATGCCCTTGATCGTCGGCAAAATCACCTCGCGCATGGCCTTGGCATGCACGTCAGGCGTCACGATGGGCGCGGGCGAATAGGCCCCCATGCCGCCCGTGTTAGGCCCTTGGTCACCGTCTTGCAGGCGCTTGTGGTCCTGACTGGTGGCAAGGGGCAGCACATTCTTGCCATCGCACATCACGATGAAGCTGGCCTCTTCGCCTTCCAGGAACTCTTCAATCACCACCCGCGGCACAGCCCGTCCGTCTTCGCCGTCGTTGTGCGCCACGCCAAACGTGTTGTCCACCAGCATGAAGTCGATGGCCTCGTGGGCCTCGGCCACCGTCATGGCAACGACCACCCCCTTGCCCGCGGCAAGACCATCGGCCTTAACCACGGTGGGCGCACCCATCTTGTTGACATAGGCATGAGCGGCGACCGGGTCTGAAAACGTGGCGTATTCGGCCGTAGGGATACCGTGGCGGCGCATGAACGCTTTGGAAAACGCCTTGGAGCTCTCCAACTGCGCCGCAGCCTTGGTGGGACCAAAAACACGCAAGCCGTGGGCTCTGAAGTCGTCCACCACACCCGCCGCCAGCGGGCCTTCAGGCCCAACCACGGTTAACTCGATTTTGTGGGCCAGCGCCCAGTCACGCAGCTCTACCTGATCGGTGATGGGGACGTTTTTGAGCCGCGGGTCCATCGCAGTGCCACCGTTGCCGGGGGCCACGTAGACCATTTGCACCTTCTCCGATTGCGCCAGTTTCCAGGCCAATGCATGTTCGCGTCCGCCGCCGCCAATAACCAGAATGTTCATGATTTTTTCTTACAAAGCCGCGTTGTGATAAACCGCTTGGGTGTCGTCCAGATCTTCTAGCACGTCCAGCAGTTTTTGCATGCGGGCAGCATCGTCGCCCGCCAATTCGATCGTGTTTTCGGCGCGCATGGTCACTTCAGCCAGTTCTGCAACCAAACCCGCCGCTTCCAAAGCCGCTTTAACCGATTCAAAGTCCGCATAGGCCGTCAGCACCTCGATGGCGCCGTCGTCACCGGTGACTACGTCTTCGGCACCCGCTTCCAGTGCCACTTCCATCAGCTTGTCTTCGTTGGTGCCGGGTGCGTAAATCAGTTGTCCACAGTGTTTGAACTGGAACACCACCGAGCCTTCGGTGCCCATGTTGCCACCGTACTTGCTGAAGGCGTGGCGCACTTCGGCCACGGTACGCACCCGGTTATCGGTCATGGTGTCCACCAAAATGGCAGCGCCACCGATACCGTAGCCCTCGTAGCGGATTTCCTCGTAGCTCACGCCCTCGGCGTTTCCCGTGGCTTTGTCAATGTTGTACTTGATGCGGTCGGCCGGCATATTGGCCCCCTTGGCCTTTTCGACAGCAAGGCGCAAACGCGGATTGATCCCCAGATCGCCGCCACCGGCGCGGGCTGCTACGGTGATTTCACGGATGATGCGCGTCCAGATTTTCCCGCGCTTCTCGTCCTGCCGGCCTTTGCGGTGCTGAATATTGGCCCATTTGCTATGTCCTGCCACGAGAAATCCTTTAAAAATTCGTTACGCTATCGCCACGATTGTACTTTTTGAGAACTGTATGGCCCATATTTCCGACGCCGGCATCCTGATCGCCCAACGCCAGCACAAGGGTGGCGACCTGCAATGCTTCCTGCGCCCTGACAAAGCCAACCGCCACGGGCTCATTACCGGTGCCACCGGCACGGGCAAGACCATCACCCTGCAGACCTTGGCTGAAGGCTTCTCCAGCCTGGGCGTGCCGGTGTTCATGGCCGATGTCAAAGGCGACCTCACCGGCATCTCGCAAGCCGGGAATTTAAGTGAAAAACTGGCCAAAGTCCTTACAGAACGTGCGCTGACAGCTCCTGAATTTGTAGCATACCCCACCACTTTGTGGGACGTTTTTGGCAAAGACGGCCACCCGGCGCGCGCTACGGTAAGCGACCTGGGTCCCCTGCTGCTGGCCCGCATGCTGAACCTCAACGAGACACAAGCTGGGGTTTTGCAACTGGTTTTCAAGATTGCCGATGACGATGGCCTGATGCTGCTGGACATGAAGGATCTGCGCGCCATGTGCCAGCATGTGGGTGAAAACGCCAGCAGCTTCACCACGGAGTACGGCAACATCAGCGCCGCCAGCATTGGCGCTATCCAGCGCGGCCTGATGCAGATTGAGACCCAGGGCGGCGACCAGTTCTTTGGCGAGCCCATGCTCAATATTGCAGACTTCATGCAAACCGACGGCAGCGGCAAGGGCGTCATCAACATCCTGGCAGCCGACAAGCTAATGAATGCGCCGCGCCTGTACGCCACGTTTTTGCTGTGGATGCTGAGCGAGCTGTTCGAGATGCTGCCCGAAGTAGGTGACCTGGACAAACCCAAACTGGTTTTTTTCTTTGACGAGGCACACCTGCTGTTTGCCGACGCCCCCAAGGTGCTGATAGAGCGCATTGAACTGGTCGTGCGGCTGGTGCGCTCCAAAGGCGTGGGCGTGTTCTTCGTCACGCAAAACCCGCTGGACATTCCCGACTCGGTGCTGGCCCAGCTGGGCAACCGGGTGCAGCACGCGCTACGGGCCTTTACGCCACGGGACCAAAAAGCGGTCAAGAGTGCCGCCGACACCATGCGGGGCAACCCGGAGTTGGACATTGCCACGGCCATTACCGAGCTGGCGGTGGGCGAGGCTTTGGTGAGCTTTCTCGACGAAAAAGGCCGGCCCGGCGTGACCGAACGGGTATTTGTGCTGCCCCCATCCAGCCAGATTGGCCCTATCACGGCGGTGCAACGTAAGGCATTGATGGACACCTCCATCGTTGCGGGCGTCTATGAGCAAGCCGTCGACCGCGACTCGGCCTATGAGTCCCTCAAAGGCCGCACCCAATCCCGATTGACACCCGCACCAAGCCCTTCAACTGCATCGCAAGGCAGAACCAACGGCACCAGCCGTTCAAACCAGGAAGCTAGCCAACAAGCCAGCGTGCCGCAAGAACGCGGCATGCTGGACGGTCTGGGTGACCTGCTGGGCGGCGGCACCCGGCGCACCCGTGCCAGCGCAGGCGAGCAAATGATTAAAAGCGCCGCCAGCTCCATTGGCCGCGAAGTGGGTCGCCAGATCATTCGCGGCGTGCTGGGCAGCATCTTTGGCGGATCCCGCCGTTAAATCGCCCTTGTGCCCTCATACCCCCTTACCCCACCTTCACACCGAAATCTTCACAAGAGAGAAAAGGAAGCCACCATGATCGCCATCGACCCCGCCGCCCGCGCCAATGTGCGCCTGATAGACCACCCGCTGGTGCAGCACAAGCTCACCCTGATGCGCAAAAAGGACGCCAGCACCAACAGCTTTCGCCGCCTGCTGGGCGAAGTCAGCGGCCTGATGGCGTATGAAGTGTTTCGCGACATGCCGACGCAGGATGTGGAGATTGAAACCCCGCTGGAGACCATGACCGGCAAGCAGATCGACGGCAAGAAGCTGGTTTTCGTCTCCATCCTGCGGGCCGGCAATGGCATTCTGGACGGTGTGCTCCAGGTGGTGCCGGGTGCCCGCGTGGGCCACATCGGCCTGTACCGCGACCCCAAGACCCTGCAGGCGGTAGAGTACTACTTCAAGATGCCCCAGGACATGGAAGAGCGCGACATCGTGGTGGTCGATCCCATGCTGGCCACCGGCAATTCGGCGGCCGCGGCGGTGACGCGGCTGAAGGAATGCAAACCCAAGTCCATCAAGTTCTTGTGCCTGCTGACCTGCCCAGAAGGCATCAACACCATGTACCAGGCCCACCCGGACGTGCCAATTTTCACCGCGGCAATAGACCGCGAACTCAGCGACCATGGCTACATCCTGCCCGGCCTGGGCGATGCGGGTGACCGAATTTTCGGCACACAGTAAGTCATAAGTTATTGATTCTGTTGAATGTTCAATGGCTTTTCTTAATCCATAAAAATACATTGAACATGTTCTCTTGCAGACGGTTTTAAGCCAAATTGGCCTCTAGCCCTCACGGCAATTGCGCAAGCAGCTATGTAATTGATAGCAAAATATCAGGAGTCGCACATGCTTGACCTGCTCATCCACAACGCCACCCTGCCCGATGGGCGCAGCAATATGTCGGTGGCGGTGCAAAACGGCCGCATCTCCGAGGTCACGCAGGGTCTGTCTCCTGCAACCACCCCTGCTGCTGAGGTACTGGACGCCGGTGGCCTGCTGCTGAGCCCACCGTTTGTGGACGTGCACTTCCACATGGACGCCACGCTGACCTACGGCATGCCACGTGTGAACGAGAGCGGCACGCTGCTGGAGGGCATTGCGCTGTGGGGCGAGCTGAAACCCAGCCTGACCGCAGACGCGGTGATCGAACGTGCCCTGACCTACTGCGATTGGGCCGTGGCCCAGGGCCTGCTGGCGATTCGCAGCCATGTGGACACCAGCGACCCGCGTTTGCTGGCGGTAGAAGCCCTGCTGGAAGTCAAGAAACGCGTGGCCCCGTATGTCGACTTGCAACTGGTCGCCTTCCCACAGGACGGCGTGCTGCGCACCAAAGGCGGCATGGACAGCCTGAAACGGGCGCTGGACTTGGGGGTGGATGTGGTCGGTGGTATTCCCCACTTCGAGCGCACCATGGCGGATGGTGCCGCCAGCGTCCGAATGCTGTGCGAACTGGCTGCCGAGCGGGGCAAGCTGGTGGACATGCACTGCGACGAGTCCGACGACCCGCATTCGCGCCACATCGAATCCCTGGCTTACGAGACCCAGCGCCTGGGCCTGCACGGGCGCGTCACCGGCTCGCACCTAACCTCTATGCACAGCATGGACAACTACTACGTCACCAAGCTTATGGGCCTGATGGTGGAAGCGCAGGTGCATGTGGCCAGCAACCCCTGCGTCAACATTACCCTGCAGGGCCGCTTTGATACCTACCCCAAGCGCCGCGGCCTGACCCGAGTGCCCGAACTGATGGCCGCAGGATTGACTGTCGCCTTTGGCCAAGACGACATGATGGACCCGTGGTACTCCTTGGGTTGCGCTGACATGCTGGACGTGGCCAACATGGGCCTGCACGTGGCGCAAATGACCAGCCAGGCCGCGATGCGTCAGTGTTTTGAAGCGGTGACCACCAACCCGGCGCGCATTCTGCAACTGCAAGGCTACGGAATTGCGGCCGGTTGCCATGCCGACTTTGTGTTGTTGCAGGCGCGTGACCCGGTCGAGGCACTGCGTCTGAAGGCCACGCGGCTCAAAGTTTTCAGGCGCGGCAAGCTGTTGTCGGAAACAGCCCCCCGCACGGCCCAACTCGCCCTGCCGGGGCGGCCAGCACAAACATCGTTCATGCACGAACAATGCCGATATTCAGAGTGAAATAGGGCTGCAGCCCCCGTGGAATATGCGCAAGCAGCTATATTTTTAGTAGCAAACTTGCGCCACCAGGTCAGTATTTAACTTTGACCTTGTCCATTTGCTCTTTGGTCAATGCAGGCACGTCTCCACGGGCTGCCATACGGTTCAAGTTCCAGCCACCCTCGCCCACCCAAGCCTTGAGCACCAGCAAATTGGCGGCGCATTCCGCGTTGTTGTCCTTGTTGTCCTGATCGCACAGGTACTTGTACATATTGCCTGGTTTTCCACCGGCATAGGGGCTGGTTCCATCGTCCAGGCGGCGCATGAAAGCACCGGTGGACTTGCCGTTCACCAATTGCAAGAGGTGCTCATAGGTATCTGAGCGTGGGCCAACTTTTTCCTTCTTAAACTTTTCCTGGTCCAAGTTGAACTCGGCCATGGAGGGTGCCCCGGCTTTTTCGGAGTGGCACTCAGCGCAGTACTTTTTCAGCATGGGTGCCACATCAGCACGATAGGTGACATCGGCCGCCACCGCGGGCATTGCCACAACCACACACACCAGCGAAGCTATCAGACTCAGTTTCATCTCATCTCCTTAGTTGAAAAATCAGAAATCTATTTGGCTTTTGAAGCCGCATCACCAAACAATTCTGCGGGTCCAGGACCTTCAGGCTCCTTGTGGGCGATCGCAAAATGGCATTCGATGCAGGTCTTACCCTCAGCCTTGCCCTTGGCATGGCGCGTGCGCGCTTTTGCGGTCTGAAGCTCCAGATTCATCTTGTCTTCCCGGTGGCAGCTGCGGCACTGGTGCGAGTCGCTGGCTTTCATCGAACGCCAAACCGACTGGGCCATTTCGGCACGCTTTGCGTCAAACTTTTCCTTGGTATCAATCGAAGGGGAAATGTAGGTGTAGTACAGGTCCTTGCTCGCCTTGATCTTGGCCCAGACCAGAGGGCCGGGTTCATGGGGGACATGGCAATCGGTACAAATGGCCCGCACGCCTGTGCGATTGGTGTCATGTATGGTGCCCTTGTACTCCGCAAAGTTGTAGGACATCTCATGGCAACTGACGCAAAACTCTTCGGTACTGGTGTGCGCCAAAACATAGGCCCCGGAGATGCCGACCGAAACCGAGAACACCATCAACGCCACGGCAAGCCCGGCAAACAGCTTCCAGCGCGCAAGCACCTTTAAAAAGATAGATTTCATTGCAGCAGGCCGGTTTGAGCGGGTGCTTAACGCGAAAGGATGAAGCGGACCAAGTTCTTGATGGCTGCCTCGTCTTTGGATTTGACCTTGGCGTGCTCCTCTTTGACTCCGTCAATCTCCACCATGGGAGCCGTGGTCAAGTGGGTGAACAACTTGGCCTCGCCATCGGCTTTACCTTTGTACTTGGCGGCCGTCTTGTTGTACGCAGGGCCGTCCTTTTTCTTGTCCACCGAGTGGCACTTTCCACATTTGCTGGTCTCAATCAACTGCTCGGCGGCAGCCACGTCTACAGCCTGCGCTTGAACAGACAATGCCAAGCTGGCAAAACCAATGCCCAGCAAAACTTGGAGAAAACGTTTTTGATTGCGCGCCATGGAAGTCCTTCGGTATGTTTTTTCAACCTTGAACCAAATCAAGATTTTCTATATCCATAGTAAGCGCCAATTTTTCCATTCCCCACCAAGTTAATTGATTTGGATCAATGGAGATTGAATGAATTTGGACATCCCCCGACTGAACTGCTCAAACCCTGGTTTTGTCCGCTGCGGTGGAGACCACGATTCACGCGGATGAAGCAGGATGCACACATCATGCGGCGATGAGATTTGAAGGTGGTTGGGGTACGGAACTTGGTAAAATCGTGCTCTAGCCCCCGTGTATATTGCGCAAGCAGCTCCTTAAATGATAGCAATATACCCTATTAAAGCTCAAAAAATACGATCGTCAGCGCCGCCTTGCCGACCTTACTCCGCTTAACTCGCCCACAATGCCCAGCACCTTGGCCAGCCGTCCGGACTCGGGCACCTCCACCGTGAAGGTCATCCAGGCGGTGCCTTTGACCGACTGGGTTTGCACGCCAATCACGTTCATCTTTTCCTTGGCAAACACCTCGGAGATGTCGCGCAGCAGGCCCTGGCGGTCGTTCGCTTGCACCGACACATCCACCGGGTAGACCGCCGTGCTGCGGTTGGCCCCGCCACCGCCCCACTCCACTTCAATCACACGGTCGCCGCTGCGGGCGACCATGTTGCGCAGGTTGGAGCAGTCAGCGCGGTGCACGCTCACCCCCCGGCCCCGGGTCACAAAACCGCTGATGAGGTCTGGCGGTGCCGGTTTGCAGCATTTGGCCAGCTGGGTCATGAGCGAATCCACGCCAACGACCAACACCCCGCCTTTGGCCGAGTGGCTGGGCGCGCGGGGCTTTTTGAGCAGCAAAAACTCGTCGTGCGGCAGCACCGGCTCGGGTGGGCGCAAAACGATCTCAATATTGCGCAGCGAAAACTCGTCTTTGCCCACCACCTCAAACAGCTCATCGGCAGAGTTGAAGCCCAGCTGGGATGCGAGGTCGTCCAGCTTGATCGCCGTCTTGCCTTCGCGTTGCATCAGCTTTTCGACCGCCTCACGGCCTTTGGCAACGGTCTCCCCCATCGCCAAGGCATTGAACCAGGCGCGCACCTTTGCGCGGCCCCGGTGGCTAGCCAAGAAACCCAGCTCGGGGTTGAGCCAGTCACGCGATGGGCCGCCCTCTTTGGCCACGGTGACTTCCACGGTCTGGCCATTTTTGAGCGGCGTGTTCAATGGCACCATGGCACCGTCAACACGCGCTCCACGGCAGCGGTGGCCCAGGTTGGTGTGCACGCTGTAGGCAAAGTCCACGGCCGTGGCACCCTGCGGCAATTCGACCACCGCAGCGTCGGGGGTCAGAACGTAAATACGGTCATCAAACACGCCCGCACCCTGCTCGCCCGACAAATCCCGCTCCCACGCCAGCAGCTGGCGCAGCACCGCAATTTTGGCGTCGTAGGCCCCGCTGGCGGTTACGCTGCCGCCATAGCCCTTGACCCCTGCCTCCTTGTAGGCCCAATGCGCCGCCACACCATGCTCGGCGTGGTCGTGCATGGCTTGGGTGCGCACCTGCACCTCAATGGGCTGGCCGCTGGCATCGCGCACCACGGTGTGCAAGGACTGGTAGCCATTGCCCTTGGGGCGGGCGATGTAGTCGTCAAACTCATCCGTTACCGGGGCGAACTGGCTGTGCACCCAGCTCAGCGCCGCATAACAATCGGGCACAGTGGGCACCACAATGCGCAGCGCGCGGATGTCGTACACCTGGTCAAACCCCAAGGACTTGCCCCGCATCTTCTTGACGATGCTGTAGATGTGTTTGGGGCGCCCCTGCACGGTCGCGGCAATGCCTTGCGCTGCAAGGTCCGAGCACAGTTGCAGCCGCAGCCGCTCTACCGAGGCCTCGCGCTCGGCCCGTTTTTCGTCCAGCAAGCGCGCCACCTGTTTGTAGGTCTCGGGCTCCAAGAAGCGAAACGACAGGTCTTCAAGCTCCCATTTGATTTCCCAAATACCGAGGCGGTTGGCCAGCGGGGCAAACACCTGCAACGACTCGGTTGCCAGCCCGGCCGGTACCGGCAGCTTGGTGGCCGCGTAGTGGCGAAGAGTTTGCATGCGCGACGCCAGGCGCAGCATGACCACCCGCAGGTCGCGGGAAAACGCCAACAGCATCTTGCGCACGCTCTCCGTTTGGGTGGCTGCGGTTTGCGCCATGGGCACCGCGGTGCGGCTGGCCGCGTTTTGGGCGATGCGTGCCATGCGTTGCACGCGCACCAGCTTGGTGGTTTCCACCGCCAGGTCGGCAAAATTCTCACCAAATGCTTTGGCGATGACCTCATGCGGTTTGTTCAAATGGTCGCACGCATAGACCAGGTAACTGGCGGCCTGCATGGCTTCGGAGCCACCGATGGCCTTCAGGATGACGGACACGGCGTCCGCGTGGGCCAGAACATTTTCACCCGTATCCAGCGTCTCACTGACAAGCAGAGGCTCCGCAAATGCCCGCGCCCGCGCCAACGCACCCACTTGTTCGGGCAGGCTTTGGGCGGTGGCTGCAATGACCGGCGGTGTGGCGGTGGCGGTGTGCTCGGCGTTCAGGCTTCTCATTCGGATCTCAGTAAAAGGCCAACCCTGTCAACCCAGCAAGAACGAGGCCACGGCATCCACCTGGTCTGCCGCAATCAGGGTCGGCGCATGGCCAACCCCGGCAAACTCCACAATGCGCGCCTTGGGGCCACGCTCGGTCATTTGCTGCGCGGTGAACGGCGACAGCAGGTCGGATTGGGCCCCGCGCACCAGCAGGGTCTGCGCGCTAATGCCGTCGTACAACTGCCACAGCAAGGCCTCACCCAGCTCCGCAGATTTCTGCGTGATCAAAGCGAACGGGATTGCAATAGCCGGGTCGTAATGCAAGACAACGCCCTCCTGCCCGCCCGGAAGTGGCTTGACCATATGGCGGGACAGCTCCAGCCACTGCGCAGGCGTATGTGGGCCAAAGCTGCTTGAGATGGTCCGCAAGGCATCCGCGGCTTGCTCCAGCGATTCAAACTGCACGGACCGTCCCAAATAAGTGCCAATGCGGGACAGCGCGTCCCACTGAATGACTGGCCCCACATCATTCAGCACCAAGCGGCGAACGGCAGCACCCACCGACGGGGCGTGGGCGCAAACGGCCAAGCCGATCAGCCCGCCCATGCTGGTGCCAACCCAATCAAGGGTTTTTGGCTTCAGGTGTGCCAGCAGCGTCAGCATGTCAGCGACGTAGTTGGGCACCTGGTAGCCCTGGGGATCGGTGAGCCAATCGCTTTGGCCCCGGCCCACCACATCGGGGCAAATCACCCTTACCCTGTCGCCTGCTTGCTCGGCCTTGGCCACCAAGGCTTGCGCGAGTGCATCAAAGTCACGCCCCTGGCGCGACAGGCCATGTGCACAGACCACCGTGTGCGCCGCATCTGCATTGCCCCACGCCCAATAAGCCATGCGATGGCCCGCGCCGGTGTCCGGGCACAGTAGGTAATTCAGCTTAGGATCGGACATGGTGCAATCGGTGGTTTCATAATGTCTCCATCGTAATTGAATCAACCCCAACTTTTTGAAAGTACCCCCATGTTAAAAGGTAAAACAGCACTCGTTACTGGCTCCACCAGCGGCATTGGATTGGGCATTGCCAAAGCACTTGCTCAACAGGGGGCCAACATCGTATTGAACGGGTTTGGTGATGTGGACGGGCCCACCGCAGAGGTAAAAGCATTGGGAGTGCAGGTGAGCTACCACGGCGCCGACATGAGCAAGCCGGCCGAGATTGAGGCCATGATCCAACACGCCGTGGCCACCTTCGGCAGCCTGGACATTTTGGTCAACAACGCAGGCATTCAACATGTGTCGCGTATCGAAAACTTCCCGGTGGAGCGCTGGGACGCCATCATCGCCATCAATCTGAGCAGCGCCTTTCACGCCATACGTCTGGCACTGCCCGCCATGCAAGCCAAGAACTGGGGCCGCATCATTAACGTGGCATCCGTGCACGGCTTGGTGGGATCGGCTGAAAAATCCGCCTACGTTGCGGCCAAACACGGCGTGATTGGCCTGACCAAGGTCGTCGCACTGGAAAACGCCACCACCGGCGTCACCTGCAATGCCATCTGCCCCGGCTGGGTGCTCACACCCCTGGTGCAAAAGCAATTGGACGCCAAAGCCGCTGCGCAGGGCATTAGCAATGAAGCCGCAACCAAATTGCTGCTGGGCGAAAAAGAACCATCCCTGCAGTTCACCACGCCCGAGGAGCTGGGTGGCTTGGCTGTTTTCTTGTGCTCCCCCGCTGGCAACAATGTGCGTGGTGTGGCCTGGAACATGGACGGTGGCTGGACCGCCCAATAGGCGCTATGGGTGAATTGGCAGCCAGAGCGTCACAACAGTGCCTTTGCCAAGGCCACTGGCGATCTCCAGCTCCCCGCCATGCAGCCCGATAATTTCTTTCACGATGCTCATCCCCAGACCGGTGCCGGGCACCTTGCCCGAGGCATCCACCCGGTAAAACCGTTCGCCAACGCGCTTTGCCTGCACCGGCGTCAAACCAATGCCTTGATCGGCAATGCGAATCGCCACCGCAGGGCGGCCGGACCGGTCCGACACCTCCATGGTGAGGTGAACATCGCCGCCCTGGGGTGAGTATTTGTAGGCGTTGGACAGCACATTGAGAAAGGCTTGCTGCAGTTTTTTGGGGTCGCCAAACACGCTCATAGGTTCACCCACCAGAATGACTACGGGTATGAGCCGCCCCACAGGCAACTTGAATCCCCGCACCACATCATCCACAAGTGTCGGCACCGACACAGCATCAAACACAAAGTCTTTTCCCCGGCGCGCCTCAATTCGGGCCAGGTCCAGTAATTCGTTCAGGATGGACGCCATCAGCTCAGACTGCCTGAAAATGATGCCTGTAAATTCCTTGCGGTTATCGTCATCCAGGTCTTGCGTGAGCAAGACCTCGGCAAACCCATAGATGCTCGCCATGGGCGTACGCAACTCATGCGCGGCGGTAGACAAGAAATCGCTTTTCATCTGGTCCACTTCGGTCTCGTGGGTCACGTCCCGGAAGTAAAGAATTTGCGACACCGCACCCGAGGTGCTCAATCGCAAACCGACTTCCAGCACACGGCGGCCTGGCAGGGTCAGTTCGATCAACTCACGCTCGACAGTGCAGCCCGCTGCAGCGTCCTCCCGCAGGCGTTGCACCCCTCTAAATCGGCCTGAGGGCAAACACTGCTGCGACAACAGGTCGGAGAAAGCCTGTTCGGTGATTCCGTTAAGCGCTGCCGTGTCGATCATCGTCATGCTGGCAAATGCCGGGCTGGCATAGTTAACCAGCCCTTGCGCATCGAACGACACAAAGCCATCCGGACTGAGTTGGAAAATCGCATTTAACAATTCGGTGCGAACGCCCATAGCCAGTTCGCCGGCCTTGCGTTCACTGATGTCTGCGAAGCTTCCCACCATACGCAAGGGCTTTCCGGCTGCGTCCCGCTCCACCACGTCACCCCGGTCCAGCACCCAGACCACCCGCCCATCGTTCAATCGCATGCGGTGTTCGCTGCGGTAAACGCCTTCACCATCCTGGCACTTTTGTAGTCGTTGCATGACGGCACCCTTGTCGTCTTCATGCAGCAGCTCCGCGAACAACTCAAGCGGATGTTGCATGTGCCGGCTGTCCAGCCCGGTGATTTCACACCAGCGGGTGTTGTGGGTTACCACACCCGTTACAACGTTCCAGTCCCACACGCCTTCACCCGTGGCCTCCATCACGTAGCGCAGGCGTCGCTCGCTTTCCTCCAGCAGGATTTGCGTGCGTTTCAGTTCGGTTACATCATTGGCGATCACCAATATCTGCTTTTTTCCTTCGCGGGTGATCAGTGGCTTCTTGATGGACTGGTAGTAGCAAACCTCGCCGGTGGTCGTATTGGTTGACTCCTCCATCACCACTTGGGTTTCCGACTGCGACATCACCTCCCGAACGTTTTGCAGAAAGAACGCCACCTGTTCAGCATTAGGATTAAATGCACCGTCGTCTTTACCGACCAATTCATCGGGGGTCGTTCCATACAAATTTGCCAGCGCGCGGTTGCCAATGAGGAACTTGCCATCCCAGTCCTTCATCAGGATGATGTTGGGGTTCTCATCAATGACTGTGCGCAGCAATATATTGGGATCAATGGCGGGGGTATTCGCGTTGTCGGTACTGCGTTTCATGGGCTCATTGTGCTTGTTAGTTTTGAAAATTTCTGGCCGTCGACACAGGCGGGCAACCACAGCGTAACCGTGGTGCCTTCGCCGATGGTGCTCTCAATGTCAATTTTCCCCCGGTGCAAGGTGACAATTTCCTGCACGATGCTCATGCCCAGACCGGTGCCCAGCACCTTGCCTGAACTGTCGGCCCGGTAGAAGCGCTCAAACACGCGGGCCAACTGCGTGGGCGTAATTCCAATGCCATGGTCCGTAATGCGAATGCCGACCTGCTGCGCTTCAGGCGCACCCACCGTGGGCTCAAGCATTTCAATCTGCACCATGCCGCCTGCGGGTGAATATTTGTAGGCATTGGATAGCACGTTCAGTATTGCCTGCTGCACCTTCACTAGATCCGCCAGCACAGCCAGTGGCGCGCTGTTGGGCACCAAAGTTGGCGCGGAACGCCCTTCGGGTGGTTTGAATTCGTGCACCACCTGTTCGATTAGCGCTTGCACCGGCGTGGGCTCAAATACAAAATCCTTGCCCCTGCGCGCTTCAATTCGGGCCAAATCCAGCAGCTCATTCAAAATTGACGCCATCAGCTTCGATTGCTTATGAATGATCGCAAGAAGCTCCTTCTGGGTTGGCACATCCAGTTCTTGCATCAGCAGGACTTCTGCAAATCCAAAAATACTGGCCATAGGCGTGCGCAACTCGTGCGCGGCGGTGGACAAAAACTCGCTCTTCATGCGGTCCACCTCAGTCTCGTGGGTGATGTCTCGCAAATACAAAACCTGTGACACGTCGCCGGTCTGCGCCTCACGCAGCCCCACTTCGATCACGCGCTTGCTTGCGTCGGCCAGCTCAAACACCTGGCGTCGCCTGCCATCGGCATCCGCCAGCGCGGCCCGCAGTGCTGCCAGCCCCGGGAAGGGAGATTCGGGCAGGCAGAGATCGGTAAGTCGCTGCGATAGGCCGGCTTCGTCCAGCCCCACCATGTCATTCGCTTCAAGCGAAGTCAGGCGGGTAAATGCCGGGTTGACATATTTCACACACCGGGCGGCGTCAAAGGACACGAAGCCGTCAGGGCTGAGCGCAAATATGGCCTTGAGTTGCCCGGCCTGCTCGCGTTCGCGATCTTCGGCGGCGCGCCTCTCTGTGACGTCGCTGTGCGAGCCCGACATACGCACCGCATTGCCTTGCGCGTCAATCAGTGCACGGCCACGATCCAGAATCCAGATGTAGCTGCCATTCTTGCAGCGCATGCGGTGCTCGCATTGGTAAAAGTCGGTCTCACCCCGCAGGTGGCGCTGCAATTCGGCCAAGGTGTGCTGCAGGTCGTCCGGATGAATCCGACTGGTCCACTCGTCGACCTGGCCACCGATTTCGTCACTTTGGTAACCCAGCATGGACTTCCATCGTTCAGAGAAGTAGACCTCGTTGGTCTGCGGGTTCCAATCCCAGATGCCGTCATTGGCACCGCTCACGGCAAGCTCCCATCGCTGCTCGCTGTCTGCCAAGGCCTGCGCGGTTTTCTTGAGCTCGGTGATGTCAATGCGGTTGCCGGCAATGTAGCCACTGGGCGTGCGGTGCTCCACGATCAGCAGCCAGCGGCCGTCGGCCAGCCTTTGCTCAATCACCGCACCGCTGGCGTTTTGGTGCTGCGCAACCCGCTGCTTGACCCAGGCATCCACATTGCCAATGGCCTCCGCGTATTGGCCGCGCTCGGCGCCCTTGCGCACGATCATTTCAAAGGTGTTGCCCGGCACGATCAGGTCACGGCTGGCCTCGTAAAAGCTTTTGTAGGCCTCGTTGCACTGCACCAGGCGATCCTCTTCATCGTAGATGGTGAAGCCTTGGGCAATGCTGCTGATCGAGTCACGCAACAGGTTGTTGGACTTCTCGGCTTCCTGCTGCGCTCGCACACGCTCCAGGTTCTCGGCCTGCAGCAAGCGCCGGTCGTCGCCGAGTTGCTGCGCCATGCGGTTAAAGGCCACGGCGGTTTGCGCCAGTTCGTCGTCTCCGGTGACGACTATCCGGTGCGTAAAGTCACCTGCGGCATAGCGTTTGCTGGCCCATTGCAAAGCCACCAACTGGCGCGCAAGGTAGCTCCCCAAGAGCCAGGAAAACAGCGCAACCAGTGCGACTTCCACTGCAGCAATGCCCGCAGCCCAGCGCTGGGCCGAGGCCAGCAACACATTCAAGGGGTCAATGGACACGCTAACCCGCACCTCGCCATGGCGAATTCCCCCGGCCAAAACTGGTGCCGACCAGTCAAAAAACCCGTCGTCCACCTGATCAATACGGATATCGGCGTGGAATGGGCGCTCCAACAGCACCGCATCACCCTGACGCGCCAGCACCCTGCCACGGGCATCGAGAACACTCACAAATGCGATCTGCCCGGAGGCCATGGCCTCCGCTACCAGCGAGTCGAGCGTGGCAAGGTCTTGCGATATCACCGCATCCTTGGCGGCCACCGCCAGCAAGCCCCCACCGAGCTGCACGCGGCGGGTCAACTCCGCCTCATTGGAGCCCCGCAACAACGATAACGCGCTCACCACCAAAACGGCCAGCAGCGCCATTTCAATGACAGCCACGCCAACAATAGTTTTAGTACGAAAGCGCATGGTCAGGTCACGGGCGGCCGTACCGCTCCAACAGGTCAATATCCAGCGCACGGATGTCATTCCACTCCTTGTCCTGCGCGCCAACCACGCCCTTGAATGCGATGGGTGCCAACAAGCGCTGCCCTGCTTCATCGCCACCCAGCGACACCATGGCGGCCAGCACCTTGGCTACCGTGGCGGCCGGCACACGCGGGTGCGCTGCAAATGCGTGCGGCGTGTAGGCTGGGGTCTCGGTCAGCACGCGCAGCGCGTCGCGCACTTCGGGCGGGCTCGCCTCCAGGGTGCGCTGAATGCCGCCACCGGCCTCCTGCAGGCCCGAGGAAACCGCGCGGTACACCGAGTCATGCGACGCTACAAACTTGGCATCAATCGCTATTTTTAGACGCCCAAACTCCGCCTGCGGCAGAATGCTGGCGGCAAAGGCGGCAGGCGCGGGGAATACCACCGTCTTACCGGCCAGGTCTGCGGGCTTTTGGTAGGCGCTGTCCTTTCTGACCACCAAAATGCCTTTCAGGCGGCGATCTTGCTCCTTGGCAAACGCCTGGTAGCCGGTGGACTTGTGAAACACGACGTAGTGGTACGGGTTCATGTAGGCCAAGTCGTATTCGCCTTTGGCGAGCCGCTCCTCAAAAACAGGAATACTGGGTGCCGTGCGAAACGCCAGCGCCACGCCCGAGCCTCGGCTCAGTTCAGTCACGATGGGCCCCCAGTCCTCGGCCAGCCGGCTGGCGGACTGCTGTGGCACGATTCCCAAAGTCAAGATGGGTTGCTGGGCCTGCACCGGCACCGTCAGCAGTGCGCAAAGGCCGCCCGACAGAACTGCCCGCAGCAGCCAAGCCAACCAACCCAAAGGGCGCTCTACACAGCGGCTATCGTCATATTTCATGTGGTGTTTCCCGGTTGATCAATACGTTCGGTCGTCGGCATCCATAGTGTGACTGTAGTGCCCTGACCAGGCGCACTTATCAGCTCCACTTTGCCGCCATGCAGCGCAACAATTTCATGCACGATGCTCATACCCAGACCGGTGCCTAGTATCTTCCCAGATGTGTCAGCCCGATAAAACCGCTCAAACACCCGGGATAGTTGCGCTTCGGTCATTCCAATGCCTTGGTCCGTTATGCGAATTCCGATCCACTGTGCCTGCAATGCGCCCCCCTGCGGCCCAATCACTTCGATTTGTACCGGCCCGCCTTCGGGTGAATACTTGTACGCATTGGACAGCACTTGCAAAACGGCCTGCTGCATCTTTTGTGAGTCGGCGTAAATAGTGAATGCGGTAGAGGGCACAAGCACCCATGGGCGTTCACGCCCCTTAGGCGGCTTGTATCCAAGCACGAGCTGGTCGATCACCACATGCACAGGGGTAGGTGTAAAGACAAAATCCTTGCCCTGGCGGGCCTCAATTCTTGCAAGGTCCAGCAACTCGTCCAGTATCTTCGCCATGAGGCCGGACTGCTTGTGAATAATCCCCAGCAACTCAAGCTGCGTGGCGGGGTCAAACTCTTGGTTCAGCAACACCTCCGAGAACCCCAATATGCTCGCCATGGGGGTGCGCAACTCATGTGCCGCAGTGGACAAAAATTCGCTCTTCATTTGGTCCACCTCGGACTCATGGGTCACATCGCGGAAGTACAGAATTTCCGACACTGAAGCAGATTCACTTTGGCGCAAGCTCACCTTCAGCACACGCTTTCCGTTGCCGTTGACCTCTAAAATCACACTCGAATCCGGCTGGTTCGCCATGACCTTGGCGCGCAGTACCGCCAGGTCCAGACAAGGCGTATCTACGTCACTGCGCTGCGCCAACCACGCCGAGAACTCCTGCACATTCAGGCCCTGCAGGTGCACCGGCACCGGCGACGTCATCTGGACAAAGGCAGGATTCACATATTTGACGTGATGCTCGCGGTCAAACGACACAAAACCGTCGGGACTCAAGGAGAAAATGGCGTCAAGCTGCTCGGTGCGATCCCGCAGCTGCATCTTGGCCAGCTTTTCCTCCGTGACATCGGTACGCACCGACAGGTACTTTTCAACCTTGCCGTAAGGGTCGAACAAAGGGGAAATCCGCGTCTGCAACCAGTACAAGGTGCCGGACTTGGAGAGATCGCAGACCACTCCGCTCCATGCGTGCCCTGCCGAAATAGTGTTCCAAACCTCTACCCAAAATGAGGGCGTATGTGCGCGGGAACTAAGCACGCTGTGCTTGCTGCCAATCAACTCTTCACGCGCGTAGCCGCTCACACGGCAGAACCTGTCGTTGACGTAGGTGATGGTGCCCGCCAAATCGGTCATGGACACCAGAAAATGCTGATCTACGGCATCCAGCAACGCCTGCTTTTCATGAGGGGAACAGTTTTGGTAAGGCATACGCGTGCTCCGCTATAAATCCTGGTCAAGACAGTCGGCTTTCTTTTGCAAATCGCTTTCAACATCTGCGAACTTCATCGCAATGGCTTGAAATTCTTCTTCAAGGGCCAAAAATGCATCCGCCACGTCGGGATCGAAATGCAAGCCACGCCCCTCAACGATGATTTTTCTCGCCTGCACGTGGGGCATACCCCGCTTGTAGACCCGGTTGCTAATCAGCGCGTCGTACACATCCGCCAACGCCATCAGCCGTGCGGAAATAGGAATTGCATCGCCTGCCAGACCTTGTGGATACCCCGTACCATCCCACTTTTCATGGTGGCAATACACGATCTCCTCGGCGATCACCAGGAAGTCAATATGCCCGCCTGTCGCTTTCTGGGCATTCAAAATGGCCTCATACCCCAGAGCCGGGTGGGTCTGCATGATCGCCAGCTCATCCGGATCAAACCGCCCGGGTTTCAGCAAAATCCGGTCTGGAATACCCACTTTTCCAATGTCATGCAAGGGTGCGCACTTGAAGAGCGTACTGACCATGTCGCCACTTAAAAAGTTCGAAAAACGCGGGTGAGTTTTAAGCTGATTTCCCAGCAAGCGCATGTAATGCTGGGTACGCCGCAAGTGGTTACCCGTGTCCGAGTCACGCGTTTCTGCCAGCGAGGCCAAGGCGAGCATGGTCACGTCCTGCAAGTCCACCAACTGTTGCGTACGTTTGGACACCTCGTACGCCAAATACTCGTTGTTCACCCGCAAGGTTCTGGTGTTGGCAGCGTCCACCAGATGGGCTTTCACCCGGGACAATAAAACGGGCGGGCTGATGGGACGGGACACGTAGTCCACAGCGCCCAAGTCCATACCAATCTGCTCACTTTCCACGTCGTTTTTACTGGTCAGGAAAATGACGGGGATATGGCTCGAAAGCGGGTCTGCTTTCAGGCGACGGCACACCTCATAACCATCCATGTCGGGCATCATGATGTCCAGCAAAATAAGGTCTGGCTGCTCATCGGCAATCAGCCTTAGCGCCTTCGCTCCGTGGTTGACCGCCTTGACGGTATAGGTGGCACGCAACAGACTTGCAATCAATGCAAGGTTGGCTGAAGTGTCATCCACCACCAAAATGGTCGGCTTGACGGCTTGAAAAAGATCCATCATCGGTCATTCAATCCAAGGTAATCTGCAGTTTCAGGGCAGCCGCACGCAATGCGTCCAGGGCGAGCGCATGTTCAAACTCCTGCACATGGTGCTGCAACAATTCAAAGCCGCTTCCAAAGGCACGCCTCAACAACTCGGCATGCGCCTCCAGCACGGCCTGTGCCTCCACATTGCTGGTGCCCAGCAGATCGGCCAGGTTGCGGCACACTGCGCGCAATTGCACAGCATCCACCTCCCCGGCGGGAATCGTTTTGGGCACCTCCACCGGCAGCGCCCTCTCGATTTGCGCCACCAGTTCCCCCAAGTGGCGCTCCAGCGGCACCAGCAAGCGCTGTAACTGCACGGACGACTCGCCCTGCGTGAGTGCAACCTCCAACTCGGCGGCCATGGCACTGCACTGCTGCGCACCCAGGTTGGCGGCAACGCCCTTCAGGGTGTGCGCCGCACGGGCCGCCGACACGGCATCACCCCCAGCCAAAAAGTCACGCACTTGCTGCGGTACCTGCGAGATCTGGGCTGCAAATTTTTGTAGCAGCGAGACATACAAGCGGCGATTCCCCCCACAAAGGCGCAAACCCAGCACGGTATCAACACCCACAATCTCCAACGCTGTACTGGATTGATGCCCTGCCCAGCGCGCAATGCACTCGCGCAAGGCCTTCGGATCAATGGGCTTGGTCAGGTGCTCATTCATGCCTTCGGCCAGACACCGCGCACCTTCTTCGGTAGATGCATGGGCGGTCAAGGCAATGATGGGCAAGGCGTCAAAACGCCGGATATTTCGAAGCACCTCGGTTGCCTGGTGGCCATCCATCTCGGGCATCTGCAGATCCATCAACACCAAAGACCAGGGCAGTGGATCAGGGGTGCCACGCAGCATGTCAACCGCCTGCTTTCCATTGTTTGCCACCGTCACTTCAACGCCCATCGCCTCCATCAATTCCCGCGCAATTTGTTGATTGATTTCATTGTCTTCAACCAGCAATACTTGCACCCCTTCAAGCGCGCCATCGGAGGGCACCGCGTTGGCCATCGGACGAACGCGCTGTGCCAAGGGATGAACCACTTCGGCCAGGGTGTCCCACAAACGGGATTGACTCACAGGCTTATCTAAAAAGTACTTGGCTCCAGCATCCGTTCCCGCTGCGCGCGCATCATCAGCACCAAATGCGGTCACCATAACGACTGTGGGTGGATGGGTAAGAGCCAGCTCGCGGGATATCTTGCGGGTGACATCCATCCCATTCAAGCCCGGCATCCGCCAATCCATCAACACCACGTCATAGTGGTCGGACGCGTCGGCTTGCTGCAATGTGCGCAGGCCCGATTCACCGTCGGCCATCGCCGTGGCCCGCAAGCCCAATGCATCAAGTTGCTCCAAAAATATCTGGCGGGCATCAGCGCTGTCATCAATCACCAGCACATGCAGGCCCTGTGTGGAACTTGTTTGCGACGATGACCTTCGCTGCTGGTGGGAGACGTCAAACCAGGCAGAGAAATGAAAAGTGCTTCCCTGGTCGACCACAGACTCCACCCAAATCTTGCCTTCCATCATTTCGACGAATTGTTTGGAAATGGTCAACCCAAGGCCGGTTCCCCCAAAGCGCCGCGTGGTCGAACTGTCTGCCTGTGTAAAGGCCTGAAACAAGTTGCCGGTTTGCTCCGGTGTCATACCGACGCCGGTATCTTCTACCGTCACCGTCAATTCACAGCGCTCTGGCGTTAGCTGCGATACGGCAATACTGAGCTTGACCTGCCCCTTCTCTGTGAACTTGACGGCGTTGTTGATCAGATTGGTCAATATCTGGCCGAACCGCGTGGCGTCCCCTACCAGGGATTCCGGCACGCCGGGTGCAACGCGGATCAAAAGCTCAACGCCCTTCTCATGGGCTTTTAATGACACTAGGGTCGACATGTGGTCCAGCACATCGTCCAACCAAAATGGCCCCTTCTCCAGGGTCATCTTGCCGGCCTCTATTTTGGAAAAATCCAGGATGTCATTGATCACCGTTAACAGTGCAGAACCTGACGTATTGATCTTCTCCAGATAGTCACGTTGTTTGGCCGACAGGTCTGTCTTGAGCGCCAGATGGGACAGCCCAATCACCGCGTTCATCGGCGTGCGGATTTCGTGGCTCATGTTGGCCAAAAACTCGCTTTTCGCGCGGGTCGCTTCTTCCGCACGTGCGCGTGCGCCCATCAGTTCGTCTTGCTGAGCGAGTAGCTGTGTTGCCTGCTGCCGCGTCTGGTCCAATAGATCCCGTGCCACTTCATTGCGCTGCAAAATTTCAAGACTCAGTGCCACCAAGGGCAGCAGTGCCGCCAGCAGCAAGTCTTGCCGGGCGCCTTTAGGCAGCACACTGGCAAGTTCAAGCACCGCAAGCACCTTACCTTGTGAACCGATCACCGGCACGATGCAAACCCTGCTAGGCGTCGCATCCATCACCGCAGAATGGATCTGCAAGCCCAGGTGGGCGGGCTCTTCCACACAAATCGTACGTGCTGCGCTTGCGCATTGACCCAACAGCCCTTCGCCCAACGCAAAATGCTTTTGCATGGCCGCCGGATTGGCAACGCCCCAGCCACCCTGGTAGCAATATTCCCCCGAAACCGGGTCAAGAACAAACAACACGCCAAGCTGCGCATCCACCAAGGGCGTCAACTGGCCCATGAGAACATTGGAAAACTCGCCCATCTGCTCAATCGCTTGCAAGCTTGATCCGATGTCAAACGTGCAGGACTTCACCCACCGCAACACTTCGGACTGCTGCGCACCATGCTGCAGCACCGTGAGCGACCTTGCCATGGCACCCACCTCATTGTGCAAATTTGTATACGGCACTTCGGTCTGAAGCTGCCCTGATGCCAGGTCCTCAATGCTCAAGCGCAAACGCTCCGTGGGCCTGCGCAAAGAAGCACCTAGTAGCAGGCCCAAACCAACTCCGGCAATGATCCCCATTGCAAGAAAGAAAAATATCCAGTCCTGAATACGCGCAGAAAACTCCTGTGCATCCTGGGCGGCCTTGTGAGCCACCTCTTCCTGGTGGCGCACCAGGCTGCTCATCAATTTGTCGGTGGCCTCAAACACCCGCACGTTTTCCGGGCTGACCAAAAAGCGGGCCACTGCGCTGCTCTGCAAGCCCTTCTCTGCCGTCAACAAGCTGGTGGCATGGTCCACATTGCGCAAGTACTGCGTGAGCACGTCCTGAATATCAGCCAACAACCGCCGCCCCTCTGGTCGAACGAATAGTGTTTCACTCTCTCGCAGTTCGCGATTCATGATGCGTCGGGACTCATCCAGATCGGCACGGGCCGCGTCACGGTGCAACGCGTCGGGGGCCAAAATCATTTGCCGCAGCGAGCGGCCCATTTGCATCAGGTGAATGCTCGCCTCTTTGATGTGGTATATTCCTTGCAACTCCTGTGCGTACATCCTCTCCACTTCCTGGCCCAGCATCCGGCTGCTATAAATCGACTGGGCACCAATGGCCCCAACGATTCCAAGCATTGCGCCAAATCCAAGCACCAGCTTGGTGGTGAGCCGCAGCCCCTCAAGGTAGTTAGTAATCCACTTCATTGCTAATCCTTATCAGTTATGCAGGCACATGCTGACGCGTGTACCAACACCCACCTCGCTACTGATGGCGAGCTCGCCACCATGCAAATCAATAATTTCTTTAACGATGCTCATACCCAAGCCCGTGCCCGTGCCCAGTGTCTTGCCCGATGCGTCTGCACGGTAAAACCGCTCACACACCCGGCTACGTTGCTCCGCAGTCATGCCGATGCCCTGGTCTGTGATGTGAATCCACACCCGGCTCACCGACGATGTGCCCTCGCTGGTGTTGACCTGAAGCACCACGGGTCCACCACCGGGTGAGTATTTGTAGGCATTGGATAGCACGTTCAGCAAGGCCTGACGCAATTTGCCGCTATCGGCCATCACATGCACTGGTTCGTCGGGCAAGACCACTGTGGGCGGCTCGCGCCCCGGCGGCGGGATGAACGCCTTGATCATGTCTGCGGTCAGCTCTTGCAGGCACACGCGGGTGTAGCGAAAGTCTTTGCCCCGGCGGGCCTCAATGCGGGCCAAGTCCAGCAACTCGTCCAGTATCTTCGCCATGAGGCCGGACTGCTTGTGAATAATCCCCAGCAACTCAAGCTGCGTGGCGGGGTCAAACTCTTGGTTCAGCAAC
>Ga0247839_1000634_pt1 | contig 61931 bp, 44 predicted proteins | sample LaCruzMarch2015__6_FD_192405 | JGI IMG/M metagenome (GOLD analysis project Ga0247839, IMG submission 192405) | Freshwater microbial communities from meromictic Lake La Cruz, Castile-La Mancha, Spain - LaCruzMarch2015_16m | ecosystem: Environmental > Aquatic > Freshwater > Lake | place: Spain...
GCGCTTACGAAAGTATGAGCGCTTTGCGGCTTACACTTAGAGAGATTCTTGAGTGTTTTGGAGCCAAAAACTACTCTATAGATTTTTACGGCTATTGATTACAAATTTTCCTATTGATGTACTTATGCACCGAGCGAATGACCCCGATTTGGGTCCTGGTCAGCGACTGCATGTGGCGGAACACCCCGCTGGCGCCCTTTCAGTCGGCGTTCGCGCTCGCCAGGCCACTGGATTCTCTATCAAAATCCAAGCGGCAAACCGCCTTGCGGACGATTGCCGAGACCGTTGCGCGCGCACTCGAGGACGAATCCAACGGCTGGCGGACGCCCCCGTCCGCGCCGGTCCCGAGCGACCAAGATATGCGGGAAATGCCCGCCGTTCCCCTTGAACCGCTCGCCCCAGGCCCCGCCGCGGACAGTCCGGCCCCGAGTACCTTGCCGACACCAGAGGAAGGGGCCATCGAGCTTGCGTTGCACCTGCGCGACGGTCGGCTTTATGCGGCGCCGGGTGGCCCGACGGTCGGCACCCCGCTCGCGGACCTGAGGGGCGCGGTCGCGAAGGGGGACCCCGCGGCCATGTACCGCGCCCTGTTCGGCGCCGTCGACCCCGGACAGCGGCTCGCCGCCCTGGACCCTTCGGCCAGCCTGGACGCCCTGGGCCTCGGCCCCAAGCGGCTGCGGCTGCGCTGCATGGATGACGCTGCGGCCGGACTCCCCTGGCATTGCCTGCGGACGCCCTCCGGCGGGCGCCTGGGCGAGGCCGGCTGGGTCATCGAGGTTGTCGGCCCCACCCCGCGCCCGGCGGCCCTGCGCAGCATCCACCGCGCACTGATCCTGGCCCCGGCCGATGCGCGGCTCGCCCCGGGGGTCCGTCAGCATGTGGAGCTGGTGAGCGCGGCCCTGGCCCCGCTGCTCCCCCACCCGCGCCTGTGCCAGGTCCCCTGGGCGGTGAATCGGCACGACCTCGCACGCGAGCTCATGGGCGAACCGGACCTGATCTATTGCTATGCCCGCCTCGACACGGCGGGCTGCCTCAGCCTGGGGCGCGACCTGCCGGCGCGCGAATCCATCTGCCCGGCGGAGTTGGTCGGGCAACTCGCCGCGCTGTCGGACCCGCCCCTGCTCTGGCTGCACTGTGTCGAGGTGCCCGAGGCCCGGCTCGACCTGGACCGGCTGCTGACCCTGACCCGCGACTATCCGCTGCTGCTGGTCCAGCGCACCGGGCCGGATGACTTGGGCGAGAGCCTGCAAACGGTCACCCTGGACGGGCTCAAGGCCCTGGCCGCGCTGCCGGGGACGGGACCGAGCGAGCCCGCCGCGGTCCTGAGCCGTCTGGGAAGCAGTGGTTCCTGCGCGCGGCTGGGGCAGGACGGGCTGCGGCTCGCCCGCCCGGCAGACCCGGACGCGGTGCTCTATGCCTCCATCCACACCTCCCTGCTGCAACTGCTGCTCGGGCGCACCGCGGAGAAGGATCTGCTCGCCGGCCGCTTCGCCGTCTCCGGCGGCGAGGCGCTCCTGCTCTATTTCGTCTGCGGGCCCGCCAAGGCCCGGGTACACGACTTCCCCGAGCAGGGCCGCTGGCACCTGGAGGAGAGCACCCTGTGCCTGCGGGTGCGCCCCCACCCCATCCCCGCCCTGCTGCGCCCGGATCAGACCGGCGAGGACCTCATCCGCCTGCTGCGGGAAGGACTCCAGATCGACCCTCACACGGGCACCGCGATGACCTTGTTGAAGGCGCTCGGGCCCATCCCCGGCGAGACCCTGATCCTGTCGCTCGCCTGGCTGCTGGAGCCCGCGGACGACTGCACACCGCGGCAGGTTGCCGACTGGGTGGCGCGCTGGAAGCAGGCCGTGCTGAGGGTCTTCGGGGCCGCCCAGATCCCCGAGGGCGTGCGTGTCCTGGCCGGCTGCTGCCTGCAATGGGAGGCCGACTGGCCGCAGCGGGACGGGGGCGGCGCGCCGGAGATCCAGCGCGCCGCCGTCGCCGAACTGGAGGGCGGCAACCCGCCCCATTGTGATTGGGTGCAATTCGAGCGCCCACTCGACCGCCTGCGCCGCGGCGAACTCGACAAGTTCTTCGGCCAGGAACAACGGCGCCTGGCGCCTTACACTCAAGGGCTGGCGCGCGGCGCCCTGCTGGCCTGGGTCTGGGACCAGACCGGGGACGGCGTCTTCGAGGACGCGGTGCTCGCCATCTACCGCGGCTGCAAGACCCACTTTCAGGCATTGCGCCCCGGAGGCCAGGCATGACCGACCCGCTCGCATTCGTCCGCCATCAGGACCGGCCCCTGGACTGGGACCGGCACGACCGCGCCGCCGCCCGCGCCGCCCTGGCCGGGACCATCGACATGGCCGCCGCGCGGCGGCTCGACCAGGGCGCCCGCCGCTTCCAGCCCCCACCGGAACTGGTCGCCGCCATCAATGCCGCGCTCGCCTCGCGCTCGCCGCTGCTCTTGACCGGCGAACCCGGCACCGGCAAGACCGAGACCGCCTATTACCTCAGCGAATATTTCGGGCTGCCCGCCCCCTATCACTTCCAGGTCCGCTCCGACAGCAGCGCGCGGGACCTGCGCTACGACTTCGACGCCGTAGCCTACCTGCAAGACGCCTATGCCAAGGCTATCGAGACGCCGAGCGACGGCAGCGACCCGCGTACCAAACCACGCTATCTCAAGAAGGGCATGTTGTGGCTCGCCTATGAGTCAGAGGACGAATGCGTGCTCCTGATCGACGAGATCGACAAGGCCCCGCGCGACTTCCCCAACGACCTGCTCCAGGAATTGAGCGACCAGTGCTTCGCCCACCCCTTCGGCGGCGCGCCGGTCAGGAACCAGGGCCCGCCGCCCATCGTCGTCATCACCAGCAACGGCGAGCGCAGCCTGCCGGACCCCTTCCTGCGCCGCTGTGTCCTCTGCCACATCGAACTCGACGACGCCCTGCTCGGGCGCATCCTCGACGCCTGGGAGAGCGCCTTCGCCCCCGGGCTCGGACCGGAACTACGCGCCGCCGCCCTGGCAGGCTTCAAGAAGGTGCGCGGGGCACTCAAGGAGCGCGGCCGTCCGCCCGGTGCCGCCGAACTGCTCCTCTGGTGCAACGTGCTCGCCGCGCAGCAGTTCACCGCCGCGGATCTCGCGACCGGGCCACTGGCCGACCTGCCCGGCGTCGCCTGCCTGGTCAAGGTCCCCGAGGACTACCAGCTCCTCGGCCGGCCGCGCCGCTGAGCCCCGTAGGGTCCGCTGTGCGGACCGCGCGGACCGGGCGGACGATGATCATTCGTGTCAATTCACCTTGGTTCGCAGTCTGAAAGCGCTTTCCAGCAGCGATGCCCAGCCTAAACCCCGCACACAGCACCGCCGACCCCCGCCTGCTCACCCTGCTGCGCCGGCTGCCGCTGCTCGGCGTCCCGGTCCTGCCGGCCGACTATGACCGCTGCGAGCGCGTGCTGCCCCCTGGGCGCGGCCTGGACGCCGCGACCTTCGAGCATACCCTGGTCGCACTGCTGGCCAAGGACGAGACGCAGCGCCGCACCCTGCGCCGCGAGGTGCGGCGGCTCTTCCCTTGCGTGCCCGCTGCGCGGGTGCGCACCGGTACCGACGGCGAGACCGGTAGCGCTGTCGATGGCGCAGCGCAAGTCGGCGCGGACACGCAGGAAGAAGCAGTAGACGCGGCCGGCGCGTCGTCCTTTCCCCCAGCGGCGGACCCGGCCGCCGATCTCGGTCCGCGGCTCCTGATCGGCCGACCTGAGCGCCACAACCCGCGGGCCCCGGCCTTGGCCCTCGTCGCCGTCCTGGTGCTGTTGTTGATGCCGGCCAATGTAGGGCAGCCCCCACCGGTCGCACCGCCCCAGGTACTCTCAGAGCCGCTCCCCGAGCTGCCGGTCACGGCCCCCGGCGCACTGCCCGAGCACCCGCTCGCCCGCTTCAACACCTGGGTCCCCACCATCACCCGGACCCCGATCACACCGCCCCTGCCCTGGCCCGCCCTGCTGCTCGCACTCACCGGGCTACTGGGCCTGGGCTGGCTGTGGCGGCGCGCCCGCACCCTGCGCGACCCGCCGGGCGACCCGCGGCGCCACCGCTACCGGCCCGGCGGTGAGACCGTGCTCTGCTGGCCGTCCGGCGCGCACCGCCTGCCGGACCTGCTCGAGCGCGACCAGCGCCGGGCGCTCATCTGGGGGGTCCGCCAGTTCACCACGCAGCGCCCCACGCACCGGCTCGACACCGGCGCCACCGTGGCGGCCAGCGCCCGGCTCGGGCGGCCCGAGGTGCGCTTCGAGCCCGCGCGGCGCCTGCGCGAGGTCTGGCTGTGGCGCGACACGCGGCTCGCCGACCCGGAGCCGGGGGCGCTGATCGCGGAGCTCGATCGGGACCTCACCCGCGCCGGGCTGCGGGTGCGCCACGGCGCCTTCAGCGCGGTGCCGGACCCGGTCTGGCTCGACCTGGACCCGAGCGGCCGGCGGGGCGCCCGCCCGACCCCCGCGAGCCCCCTGGACTTGGGGGGCGAGGCGCGCGGGGCCCTGGTGGCCATCCTCACCGACGGCCGCGGCCTGGCCGCCGCGCTGCGTGCCGGGGGCGAGCGCGCCGCGCGCCTGCACCGCTGCCTGCGGGCACTCGGCACCTGGCCGCGCTGCTGCCTGGTCGACTGCGCGGGCGATACCCTGGACCTGCCGCGCCTGCTCCAGGGTCTGGGGCTCCCCAAGGGTCAAGACCTCACCTGCATCGCCCCCGGGGACCTGCCCGCCTGGCTCGCCGAGCGGCCGGCGACCGGCGGTCTCCAGGCGATCCCCGTCGCGGCCCCGAGCGCGGACGCCCTGCTGTGGGCCGCCTGCTGTGCCCTGCCGGGGCTGCCGATCACCGCCGCGCAAGAGCGGGCGCTCTTCAGGCAGTTCGGGCTGCCGGCCGTCTGGCGCCTGCCGGAGGCGGCGGCGGGGCAGGGTCGGGCCGGCGCCGACGGGCGCCGCTTCACCCCCGCCGAGCGCCGGGCCCTCTTGTGCGAATTGGCGCAGCAGGTCAGGTGCGACGGCCTCGATCGTCGTTGCGGCCACCAGGCGACCGGAGGTCGAGGCTTCAGCCGGTCGCGCTCGCGTCGCCGCGGCCTTGGTCCGGCTGAAGCCTCGACCTCCAGTCCGGCTGAAGCCTCGGCCTCCGGTGCGGAAGGTCTGGACGGCGGCCGGGCGCCGCCCGGGCCGCGCCGACGGCTCGACCTGGCCCTGGATTTCTGGCAGCGGGAACTGGCCAAACTGGGGCTCGAGCGCGGCGACCCCCGCTACGCACCGGCGATCGAGTCCACCCAGGAACCGAGCCTGGAACCGGACTGGCCCGACGCCTGGCACGACAGCCCGGCGTCGCACCGGCTGGGCATCGAACACTGGCTGCTCGAACTCTGGCGCGATCCGGACCCCGCCGGCTCGGCCGGCCCGCACCCCGTGGCAACCGCCGCGAAGGAACTGTACGAGCGTTGGCGGTTTTACGAGAACCCGGTGGACGGCCTGACGAAGTGGCAGGCCGCACCGCTGACCAAGGAACTGGCCGCCCTGCGCGAGCGGCTCACCGAACTCTCGGCGGCGGACCTGGGCGACCCGGCCGACGGCCGCATCCACCTGCCCTGGGACTCGGCCAGGATCGGGGAACTGCCCGGCGAGCCCCGCGGCACCACCCTGTCACGGCTGTTCCGGATGGGCTTCGGCGGCGCCGCGCCCGCGTCCGGCCGGCACCCGCGCCTCGGCTTCGAGGTCCGGCTCGCCCTGGGCCTGCTGGCCGGCGCCGCCGTCGGCGCCCTCCTGGAGCCGGCGCGTCCCGCGCCGGGTATCATCGCCGAGCACTTCCCCTACACCCTGGACGCCAAGGCCGAAAGCGTCTTCCGCGCCCAGACCCATCTGACAAACGACGGCGCACGCCTCAGCGCCGCCTCGCGCAAGCTCGCCGCGGTCGCGCCGATCAGGGCGGGGGAGCGCCTGGACCTCCACTGGTCCTGGAGCGGTGTCGAAGCGGGCACGCCGGGGCGGGACGCCCCGGCTCCCGAGAACCTGACACCCATCGGCAGCCCGGACCCGGACCGGCGCACCATGCTCCTGCACGCCGGCACCCTGGCCGAGCCGATCCGCGCCTGCGCCGAGGACTGGCCGGGGCTCTCGGTCGCCGTCATCGCCGCCGACCCCTGGCGCTATCCAGCGGACCCCGACAACAACCGCGCCGCCCGCCAACTCGCCATCCAACTGCTGGACAGCGGCGCCGTGGATCTGGCCATCATCGGCCCCGACTGGGCCGCCGCGGCGCGGGAACTGGCTGGCCAATGGTCATTCGTCCCCGACAGCCAATGGCTCTTCTTCCGGGAGCGCGGGCGTCCCGCCGACGCGGGCGGGACGCCCGCGCCCCTGGGCCGCCACCGCGCCCAGATCCAGGCCGACTACGCCCGCCTCGCCGCCCACCTGCGCGAGCGCGTGCACGGCGTGCTGGATGCGCAAGACCCGGCCGAACAGCCGCCCCCGGAGGTCGCCGGGATCAGGGTCCTGGCCGGGACCCCGCGCCTCTGGGGCGGCCCGGAGCGGGAAACCGTCCGCCTCGCCGACGGCACCCCCATGGAGTTCGTGACCGTCTGCCCCGGCACCTTCACCATGGGCGCCGATGACCTGCTGCGGCGGCGCCTGCCGGTCATCGTCGCCGAGACCCTCGGGGTCGCCCCGGACAGTCTGACCCCGGAGACCCGGCTCGATGCCCAGACGCTGGGCGAGGAGACCAACGCCCGACTGCGCACGGCACTACAAGAGCGGCTCGGCACCTCAGCCTCAGACGAGACCTGGAACGCCATCACCCACCTGCGCTCGGCCGACGACGCCTTCAAGTGGCTCGACCAAGCCGACGAACGCCCGGCCCACCCGGTCCTGATGAACGCCTTCCAGATCGCCCGCACCGAGACCACCCAGGCCCAGCGGAAGGCCCTCCTGCCCGGTGACGCGCCAGCCCCGGGGAGCGACCGCGGGCGGCCCGCGGCCAACGACGACTGGGATCAGGCGCGTGTCGCCTGCGGCGCACTCAGGGACGGCGACCTGCCCACCGAGGCCCAATGGGAATACGCCGCCCGCGCCGGCAGCGGCACCGCCTGGTCCTGGGGTGACGAGGCGGGCGCCGCCGACGCCTACGCCTGGTCCGGTGGCAACAGCGGGTCCGAGGTCCTTCCGGTCGGCGCCAAGCAGCCCAATCCGCTCGGCCTGGTCGACATGCACGGCAACCTGTGGGAATGGAACCGGGACTGCTACAGCGACACGGCCTACCGGGACCGCGTAGGCCGGCTCGTGGCGGACCCCCTGGAGGACGACGGCGGGGAGTGCCGCCTGCGGGTGGTCCGCGGCGGCTCCTTCGACCTCGGGCCCGGGTATCTGCGCTCGGCGTACCGGCGCAGGGACGTGCCCAGGTATCGGCTCGTGAACCTCGGGTTTCGTTGCGTGCGTTCCGGCCCCCGCAGCCTTGAACACTCGTCCCCTTGATCCCTTCTTCTTGTTGCAAACCGCCTCGCGTCCGGGCGTAAACTGGCGCATCACAGCGACCAGGCATCCATCCATGACCCACTCCGCCCCCGTGTTGTTGCCCGATGGCCTGGAGCCGGCCTGGGACGTCGCGCGCCTGTTCCCGCCGCAGGGCGGCTGGAGCGAAGACGAGTACCTCGCCCTGCCCGGGACCCCCTTGACCGAATTCGACCATGGGCGCATCGAGGTACTGGACATGCCAAGCGAACTGCATCAACTGCTGGTCGCCTTTCTTTACCGCGCCTTGGTGGAGTTCGTCAGCGCCGCCGATCTCGGCCGGGTCCTGTTTGCGCCCTTCCCGGTCAAGCTGTGGGAAGGCAAGATCCGCGAGCCGGACCTCTGTTTCATGCGCCGGGATCATGCCCACCGGCGCCAAGGCAGCTTCTGGCAGGGCGCCGATCTAGTCATGGAGGTGATGAGCCCGGATGACCGTAAGCGCGACAGCGTGATCAAGCGCCGCGAGTACGCCATGGCCGCGATCCCCGAGTATTGGCTGATCGACCCGGCCGACCAGACCGTCACGGTCCTGGTACTCGCAACCGATGCCGATCGTTATTGCGTCCAGGGCGTCTATGCGGCCGGCAGCAAGGCCGCCTCCGCGAACCTGCCGGGCTTTGCCATCGACGTGGGGGCGCTCTTTGCGCAAGACCCATAGCGGGTCGGTTGGCGCTTGTTTCAACCTGAATCAGGCAATTGCTCACGCCAAGGCGCCAAGCTCGCCAAGAAATACAATCGGGTAGCTTCAGCATCCGGATCACCCGCCGGGCGAATCACCCAACACTGATAACACATTGAAAAACCTTAGCGAGCTTGGCGCCTTGGCGTGACAACTGCTCTTTCTGGGTGCAAGCGCCGATGCGGCGGACGCTCAGCGGCGGGGGGCGGAACGCACGCAACGAAACCCGAGGTCCTCGTCCCGGTCCGTGGGCTCGAGCCAGAATCGGTTCGCCGAGCGCAGAAACCCGGGCACGCTGCCGAAGGAGCCGCCGCGGACCACCTCCCCCCCGCGTCCCTCTCTAGGACCGCGTGGGTCATGGGTCTGGTCGGCGTCGTAGCGCTCCGCATACCAGTCCCAGCACCACTCCCAGCAGTTGCCGGCCATGTCATGGAGGCCGAATGGATTCGCGGCCTTGCCGCCGACCGGGTGCAGGCGGTAGCCGGAGTTGCCGCTGTACCAGGCATGGGCCGTAGCACCGCCCTCCTCATCGCCCCAAAACCAGCGGGTCTTGGTGCCCCCACGGCAGGAAAATTCCCACTCCGCCTCGGTGGGTAGCCGATAGCCGTCCGCCTGCCAGTCGCAGCCCCAGTCCTGCCTCAAAACCTGGTAGCAGGGCCGGAGTCCGGACAAGACCGACAGTGCATTGCAGAAGGCGACGGCCGCGAACCAATCGAGGTGAGTGGCCGGCAGGTCGTCGTCGCCCTCCGACCATTCGCACGGCACCGGGCGCCGCCAAGGCTCCGGGGCCGCGGCCATGACTTGCCGCCAGAGCCCGCAGGTCACCGGGGTGCGGGCGATCAGGAAGGGGCTGAGGCGCACCTGCCGCCAAACCTCGTTGTCGGAGGCGCTGGGGTCGCGCCGGTTGTCCGAGCCCATCCAAAAGATACCGCCCGCGAGCGGCACCATCTGGATCATGGGGTCCGCCGGGTCGGGCGGCGGCACCAGGGGCGGGGACGCGACCACCTGCGGCTGCGCCTCGTCGGGCGGTGTGCCGGTCGGCAGCGGGGGCAACTCTGGAAGCCTCGGCGGTACAGTCGACGCGCGCCGCGTCGGCAGACCATCCGCCGCCAGCCGCAGCCGCGCCCCGAGTCCGAGCGCCAGGGCCGTGAGCCCCAGGGCGAGCGGCCCCGCCGCCCAGGGTCCGAGACCCACGGCGCCCCAGGCAAGGGCGAGCCCGAGCAGGCCGCCGAGCGCGAGGCCGAGCCAGGCGGGCGTCGCGTCGAGGCGCCGCGCCCAGGCAGACAGTTGGTCACGGCCCTTGGACATGACCTGCTTGTAGTCCCGCAGCCAGCATGTCGGCGATGGCGAGCCGCGTCTGTTCATCCGCCAGCGCGCTGCGGCCCGGTCGCTGCAGGCAACCCGCAACCGCGTCCAACTCGGTGGGTACCGGCGTTTCCACCGCCCGGATTCGGATCTCGGCGCCGACGAGGCTGATCTTGAACTCGGCGCCCGGCACTCGATGACCCGCGTCGCGGATGGCATTGGGGATGCGAATTCGACCCTCGGCCGAGCGCTTGACGGTTTCCATAGACATGGGCCAGATTGGGCGTGATGTCATGTGATTGTGTTGTAAGCCGGACCCGTTGTCCAACCGCTTGCGATGATCTGAGTCCCGCACAGGTTGTCGCCAAGGGGCGGCTGGCCTTGGTCGTTCCGGCTGCCTATGCGGTCTGCGAGGCCAAGAGAAGGACGGCTGCGCAGGACTCCGAAGCTGAGATCATCGTGGACCTGGGACACGGCTACGGGGGATTCGCGCGCCCACCCCTGGGACGGCCCCGGGACGACTGTGCCGACCTCGTCCCCTGCGTGCGCGGGCGTTGTCGCAGCCGCTGCCCGCCTATCCCGGAGGACCCCAGCAAACCTGTGCTGTATGGCATCCAAGACCGCGACAGTGCCTACAATGCCTCATCCCAACTGCGCGAAAGCCGCGCCGCACAGTGGATGAGCCCCACCATGGAATAGGTCTGGGGGTAGTTGCCCCACAGTTCGCCGGTCTCGGGATGGATATCCTCGGACAGCAATCCCAGGGCATTGCGGCGCTTGAGTATGGACTCGAACAGCCGGCGGGCCTCGTCGCGCTGGCCCAGGGCGGCCAGGGCGTCGATGTACCAGAAGGTGCAGATGGTGAAGGCGGTCTCCGGGCGGCCGAAGTCATCCTCCTCCCCATAGCGCAGCAGCAGATCACCCCGTCGCAGGGTGCGCCCGATGGCCGCGACGGTGCCGCCGAAGCGGGGGTCATCGGCGGACACGAAATCCAGTTCGTGCAGCAGCAGCAGGCTCGCGTCCAGGGTATCCCCATCGAAGGTGGCGACAAAGCTGCCCAACGCCGGGTTCCAGGCCCGTGCGGCGATCTCGGCGTGCAGCCGGTCGGCCTCCTGCCGCCACTGCTGCGCGCGCTCGGGGAGTTCCAGCACGGCGGCAATGCGCGCCAGGCGGTCGCAGCCGGCCCAGCACATCACGGCGGAGAAGGTGTGGACGGCCGGGCGGGTGCGCAGTTCCCAGGGGCCGGCGTCCGGCTGGTCAAAGACCGCGAGCGCCCGGCGGCCCAGGTCCTCCAGGCGCGCGAACAGGGCCGGATGGCCCGCGAGCGGCATGCGGCGGTCGAAGAAGGCGTGGGTGGCGGCCAGGATGACGCTGCCGTAGACGTCGTTCTGGACCTGGAGATGGGCCTGGTTGCCGATCCGCACCGGCCCCATCCCGCGGTATCCCGGCAGGGCCGGGGCGATGCGCTCGGCGAGGTCGACCCGGCGGGTGATCCCGTAGCAGGGACGCAGCACGCCGTCCTCACTCTCGCCGACGATATTGGCGATGTAACGCAGATAGGCCTCCATGGCGCGAGTGGTCCCCAGGCGGTTGAGCGCGCTCACCACGAAATAGGCGTCGCGCAGCCAGCAGAAGCGGTAGTCCCAATTGCGTTGGCTGCCGGGGGCCTCGGGGATCGAGGTGGTCAGGGCCGCGACGATAGCCCCGGTCTCCTCGAAATTGCAGAGCTTCAGTGTGATGGCCGCACGGATCACCGCCTCCTGCCACTCGAAGGGGATGGACAGCGCCCGGACCCAGTTGTGCCAGTGGTCGAGGGTGCGCTCCAGGAAGTGCCGGGCCGTGTCGGCGATGCCCGCAGTCAGCGACTCGTCGGCACCCAGGATGAAGGTGAGCGGGCCCTCGAGCAGGAAGGGCGTCTCCTCGACCACATAGGACAGGGGGGCGTCGGTGGTGAGTCGCAGGGCGCCGGTCTGGCTTTGGTACCGGACATGGTTGGAGCCGACGGTGACCTGGGGCGACTCCTGGCCATAGGCGAACCGCGGGCGCACCCGCACCCGCAGTTGCGGTCGGCCCTTCACCGGGGTCAACCGGCGGATCAGGGTCGGGGGACGGAACATCCGCTCGAACTGCGTGAAGCGGGGGGCGAAGTCCGTGACCTCGATGGCGTTACCCGCCTGGTCCTCGATGCGGGTGACCAGGACCGCCGAATTGATCTGGTACCACTGCCGGGTCTCGCCCAGGGCGCCCACCAGCTCGCAGGCGAAATAGCCACCGTTGTCCGGCTCCGCCGGGCGATAGGGCCGGGACCCGTTGAGCAGGCTGCAGAAGACCGGGTCGCCGTCCAGGCGCGGGTAGCCGCACCAGACCACGGTGGCACAACGATCGATCAGGGCCGCCAGGGTCCCGTTGCCGATGACCCCGAGGTCCAGGTTGTTGGTCTCTTGTATCGTCATGGTGGCCTCAGTGAATACGCGACCAGACCCGCGAGCCAGTCGCGGACGGCGGCCGGTGAGTCCAAGTGAAACCGGGCCTGGGTCGGCACGCCCGCCCCGACCCGAATGGAGAGTCCGCCGCGTGCGTTGACCACGGCAAAACCGTCTTCGTCGGTGTGATCGTCGCCGACGAAGACCGGGGTGCGCCCGGCATAGGGGGGGGCGTCCATGAAGCGCTCGATGGCCGCTCCCTTGCCCGCCGCGGCCGGCAGGATCTCGACCACCAGCTTGCCGAGCTGAAGACGGAAGGCCGGGCCTAAGCGCTCGGCCGCGCGCGTCGCCAATGCCCGCACCTGCGCCTCGTGCGCCGGGGCCAGGCGGTAATGCAGGGCCAGCGCGTGGGGCTTGCGCTCCAGCAGGACCCCGGGCAGGCGGGCGGTCTCCTGCCGCAACAGCGGGGTCATCTCCAGCAGGGCCGCGCCGATCGCGGTCCCTGGCTCGATCAGTGTCCCACCCAGGCGCCACTGAGCGCCATGGGTTCCGGCCGCATTGAAAGGGCCGGGAAAGAGCCGGTCGATGTCGCTCAACGGGCGGCCACTCACCAGGGCCAGGGCCCCGCCCAGGCCGCGGGTGAGGGCCGCGAGTTGGGCCGGCAGCCCCGGTGACACGCGCACCGCTTGGGGCTCGGCGGCCAGGTCGAGCAGGGTCCCGTCGAGGTCCAGAAAGAGTGCCCAGTCGCGCATCCAGTCCGGGCAGTGCAGCGGGGTGGGCGCGTCGGGTCCGCTCATCGGCCATCCCGGCGGCGTGGCCGGCGCACGGGGGTGCTGACCCGGACGATCTGATCCTCGATCCGCTGGCGCTTGCGCAGCCGGGCGGCCTCCAGGAGCATCCGCCCGGCCCAGAAATAGATGTTGTGCTCGCTGACCAGGGCGCGCATCAGGTGCATCCGTTCACGCCGCTGCTCACGCGGCATCAGGAGCGCGCGATGCATCGCCTCGGCCATGGCGCCGCTGTCGTAGGGGTTGATAATCAGGGCCTCCAGCAATTCCCGCGAGACCCCGGCGAAGCTGCTCAGGACCAACACCCCGTCGTCGTCGTCGCGGGCGGCGACGAACTCCTTGGCCACCAGGTTCATGCCGTCATGCAGGCTGGAGACCAGGCACAGGTCTGCGGCGCGGAAGAGTGTGAAGACCTGCTCGGGCTCGTGGTGTCGCGCCACCAGCACGATGGGCCGCCAGTCGGCCCGGCCGAAGCGTTCGTTGACCGCGTTCGCCACCGCCTCGGCCTCCGCCTGGGTCTGGCGATAGCTTGGCAGGCGACTGCGGGTCGGCGCGGCGATCTGCAACAGGGTCAAGCGGCCGATCCATTCCGGATGGTTGTCGAGCAGGTTCTCGACGGCGCGGAACCGATCGGCGATGCCCTTGGTGTAGTCGAAGCGCTCGACGCCCACCGCCAGTTGCACGTCGGGGCCGAGCCCATAGTCCCGGCGCACCTGGACGCGGCACTCGGCCACCGACGGCTGACCGACCAGTGCGGCCGGCGGCCACTCGATCGAAATCGGGTAGGGTCGCACCAGGGTGGTCTGGCCGCAGGTCCGCGCGGTGCTCTGCTCGCGGTCGATGTGGCACTCCAGGAAGCGATCGACCGAGTCCAGGAAGTTCAGGCAGTGAAACTGGGTATGGAAGCCCAGGATGGTACTGCCCAGCAGCCCCTGCAGGATCTCCTCGCGCCAGGGGCAGATGCCGAAGACCTCGGGGTTGGGCCAGGGGATGTGCCAAAACGTGATGATGGTGGCGCCGGGCAGGCGCTCGCGCACCATCTGCGGCAACAGGGCGAAGTGATAGTCCTGGACCAGAACCAGGGGGTTGGGGGACTGCGCCTCGGCCACCACCGCGTCGGCAAACTTGCGGTTCACGGCCACATACTGCGCCCAGTCGGAGGCGCGAAAGGTCGGGCGCACGAAGACGATATGGCACAGGGGCCAGAGTCCCTCGTTCGCCAGGCCGTAGTAGTAGCCGTCCTGCTCCGCGTCGGAGAGCCAGACCCGTCGCAGCGTGTAGGCGGGGGCCTCCGGGGGGACCTGGATGTGGTCCTTCCGATCGACCGTCTGCGTGTCCGCAGACCCGCTGCCGTGGGCGATCCAGGTCCCGCCGCAGGCCCGCACGATGGGCTCCAGGGCGGTCACCAACCCGCTGGCCGGGCGCTGAATCCGGATGCCGTCGCCCTCGCGGTTGTGGATATAGGGCTCGCGGTTGGAGACCACGATCACCTCGGCCCCCGGCAACTCCGACTTGAGCAGGTTGCGCAGCGTATCGGGGTTCCAGTCGACCCGGATTGCCTCCGAGATCCCGCGCGGTACGTCCAGATCGCGGAGCATCTCGCGCATCTCGCCGACCAGCCGGGCGATCTCCGGTTCGGGTTCAGGCTCGGGTCGCCCCCCGGAAACGCTCGGGGTCAGGCCCTTGCGCACGGCCCGCACCCAACCGCGGCGCACCACGAGGGCGACCACGACCGTCACCGCCGCGATCACCAGACCGAGCCCGGCGATAAAGACGGCCAGGTAGCGCTCCAGCTTGGCGCCGCGCCGCTCGATGAAGCTCAAGTCATGGACGATGATCAGGTCACCGAGATCGACCTCACCGTCGCGCAGGGCAAAGACCGCGCTGAGCACTGCCCCGTCGCTGCGCGGTGTCACGGTGAAGGTGGGCGTACCGCCCGCCCGCGGTGGGCATGCCAGGGTCTTGGGCCAGGTGGTGGAGCGGTGTGACAGGTGGCCGTCGGGGGCGCACAGACCCACCGCCAGCAGCCGCTCATCTCGCGTAATCCCTTGAAAAAGGATGCTTAGCCTGGGGCCGGCCGCGTCCTTGACCAGGCGTGCCACGGTGTCGTTGATGGAGTCGAAGACCAGTTGGGAGCGCTGCTCCACGTCGGCACGGAACCAGCGCTCGATCAACTCGCCGAGCACCGGGGTGGCCGCCCAGGCGATGCCCCCCAGGACGAGGAGCAGGGGGACGATGAATCTCAGTGCCATGCGCATGGACGGTACCTTTCGTTGCGCGGGGCCGGCCGAGGCGGCACGCGTGCGCCGACGCGCCACGGCGGTGGCGAGGGAATAGGACCGCCCTCGGCTGGCGTGGTGGAGCTGCTGCGGCGTGCTACAGCAGCTTGACCAGGGCCGCGACCGCGGCCACCGCGGCCATGATCATCGCCCCAAGCTTGATGACCAATCGGTATTCCAGTTCCCTCAGGTCTGTCTTGGTCGCCAGTTCCGCCTCGGTATGGGCGGTCCGAAAGTCCTCGGCGATGGCCTCGGCCTGGTTCTCCGGGATGCCGGACTCCTTGAGGGTGCGGATGAACTTGTGGGTGTCGAAGGCAATGGTCGTCATGGTCCGCTCCGGATGGTTCCTGCCAGGGAAACTAGACCCGGGACCGGGCCGCGTCAAGGTCGCGACCGAACCGCGGCCGGGCGCCATCAGCGCGCATTGCGCGCAGCGACCCGCCATGCCGCACAAGGCTTGGCCCGGGAACCTGGGGTCAGAGGGCGCGTCGCACATGCCGCTCGGCCGGCACGGGCGGTGATCGCGCGGGAACCTTGGCCGTTGGGTGACCCCGACCGCGAGGTCGCCGGTTTCCCTGATGCGGATCGCGACTTGACGTTGCGGGGCCTCACGGCCGGTCCAGTCTCGACCGGCGCTGAGCATGGTCCGGACACGTCATAGACCCGGAAAGACCGCGGAGCCGTGTTCCCCGCGGCCCGGGGGCGCGGTCTATACTGCGCGTTTTTCCGCATTTCGGGAGCAAGACGATGGCAAAGGGCAAGATCAATAAGGTGGTGCTGGCCTACTCGGGGGGGCTCGACACCTCGGTAATCCTCCGCTGGTTGCAGGAGAATTACGGCTGCGAGGTGGTGACCTTCACCGCCGACATCGGCCAGGGGGAGGAGGTGGAGCCGGCGCGTGCCAAGGCACAAGCGGCCGGGGTCACGGAGATCCACATCGACGACCTGCGCGAGGAGTTCGTGCGGGACTTCGTGTTCCCCATGCTGCGCGCCAACGCGCTCTACGAGGGCGAGTACAAGCTCGGCACCTCGATCGCCCGCCCGCTGATCGCCAAGCGGCTGGTGGAGATCGCCGTGGCCACCGGGGCGGACGCCATCTCCCACGGGGCAACCGGCAAGGGCAACGATCAGGTGCGCTTCGAGCTGACCGCCTATGCGCTCAAGCCGGACATCCAGATCATCGCCCCGTGGCGGGAGTGGGACCTGCTGTCGCGCGAGAAGCTCCTGGCCTACGCGCAGGAGCACGGCATCCCGGTCGAGATGAAGCGCGACGGCACCAAGTCACCCTACTCGATGGACGCCAACCTGCTGCACATCTCCTACGAGGGCTATGACCTGGAAGACCCCTGGGTCGAGCCCGGTCCCGATATGTGGCGCTGGACCGTCGCCCCCGAGCAGGCCCCGGATCGCCCGACCGAGATCACCCTGAGCTTCATCGGGGGTGACTGCGTGGCCGTCGACGGCCAAGCGCTAAGCCCGGCGGACCTGCTGGCGGAGTTGAACCGCATCGGCGGCGCCAACGGCATCGGCCGCGACGACATCGTCGAAAACCGCTTCGTCGGTATGAAGTCGCGCGGCTGCTACGAGACCCCCGGCGGCACCATCCTGCTCAAGGCGCACCGCGCCATGGAGTCCCTGACCCTGGACCGGGAGGCGGCGCATCTGAAGGACGAGCTGATGCCGCGCTACGCCAGCCTGGTCTACAACGGCTTCTGGTACAGCCCCGAGCGCCTGATGCTCCAGGCCGCCATCGACCAGACCCAGTCCGTGGTCAACGGCGATGTGCGCCTCAAGCTCTACAAGGGCAACGTCCTGGTGGTCGGGCGCCGCTCCCCGACCGATAGCCTGTTCGACGCCTCCATCGCCACCTTCGAGGAGGACGCCGGGGCCTATAATCAGGCGGATGCGACCGGGTTCATCCGGCTCAACGCGCTGCGGTTGCGGGTGGCAGGGAGGAAGCGGGGCTGACGCTTCGGGCTTGAGTCGGCGGTGCCCTGAGTGCCGCCGACTATCGCCAGAGCCCCCAATCGTTTGGGAACTGCTTGCGAGTCGGGTTAGCCTTGGCCGAAAGGACTGACGCGCGGCCGAGAGCCCCCTCAATGGCCCCAATGGAATGATCGGCGGTCACGGTTAATAGGAGTCCGCAGTGAAGCTTATCAATGAGATAATCGAGACGCTGAGTTCGCAAGATGCCTCGCTAACGGATGCTCTCTTGAAGACTAAAGTCCTTCTGCACAAGATCGGCCATCAGGAACTGACGCAGTGGGTAAACCACGAACTTAACGGCTATTCCGATGCGGATAGCCTGCCAGCATATCGAATTCTGCCAGTCCAGGTGCTGGTCGATGGGGTCAGCATGGTTGGTCAGTGGACTTCTCATCCAATTCCTTTGATGCATCTTGACGGCCAGCTAAGGGAATTTCTAGAAACCGCAAGACTTTATCAATCGCTTGCCGTGTTAGAGAAGCTGGCGGATAAGGCTACCGATGGTCTTCTTGAAATGGCAATACCCATGGAGATGAACGGCCGCCTTGGTTTGGGGCTCAGAAAAGGAGTTAAGATACAAAGAGCATGGCGCGCGATCGGTCAAGCCGATGTTGTATCGGTTTTCGTACAGGTGAGATCGCGGCTTCTTGATTTTGTCCTGGCGTTGCAGGATCAGTTGGGGGAAAACGTGTCAGATAAAGATCTCAAGCAGCGAACCGGCTCGTTTGATGCAGCGGGCCTGTTCAATAATGCCGTGTTCGGGAACAACACCACTATCGTGGTTGGCAGCAATAATAATCAGCGAGCTAATAATCTTGCGCTCAAGGGCGACTTTAGCGCGCTGGCCGATGAGTTAAGGAAGCACGCCGTTCAGGAGCCTGACATCTGCGCCTTAGAGCAGGCCATAAAGAGAGATGACGACGCCGTGAGGGTTCCCGAACTCCCTTATGGCCCTGCAGTAAAAGCGTGGCTTCAAGGCATGCTTGCTAAAGCAGTCGACTCTTCCTGGCAAATTGAACTCGGCGTGGCAAGTAGTCTGCTTGCGAATGCAATTTAACAGTATTATGGTTGAGCCCATATGGTTCCCACGTTGCAACGAGGAAGGAACTGGAGATGCTCCAGCGTCGCATGATCGTGCCGGGCCGCTAGACTGGAGTCCTGCGCGGAGCGTTATCTGCCTCCCACGCTCTGACGTGAGAGGAAGTGCGGACGCGCCAGCGTCCGATAGCCATTCGGGAGACGCCTGTGCTCCAGGCTGGATTTTCATGCGAAGCGTCGAGGGGAGAAGATGCCGGTGCCCCGTTCGGCCGAGTGATTTCCATAATAGCGGAGGACGACATGAACTACATCGAACGAATCGTGATTCAGCCCGGAAAGCGCGGCGGCCGTCCGGTGATACGCGGTCTGCGTATCACGGTTTATGATGTTCTCGGTTGGTTGGCCGAGGGCATGACGGCAGAGGAGATCATTGATGATTTCCCTGAGTTGGAATCCGCGGATATCCAGGCGTGCCTGGCCTATGCTGCGGACCGTGAGCGCCGCGCGGTCGTGCTTGCTGCCCCATGAAACTGCTGCTCGACGAGAACTTGTCGCGTCGGCTCCCGCCCTTCCTGCAACTCCTGTACCCTGGCACGAGCCAAGTTGTACTCGAGGGTCTGGAGCGGGCCGAGGATGCGGAAATCTGGACCTTTGCCAAAGACAACGGATTTGTCATCGTCACCAAGGACTCGGATTTCCATGAGCTGAGTTTGCTGAATGGATCGCCACCGAAGGTCATTTGGCTGCGCGGCGGGAACTCGAGCAAGGCGAATTTGATACGGCTGCTGACGCAGAAGCACGGGGAGATCGAGGCAAGCCTGGCCGATGAGTACGTGAATTGCGTTGAGATTGAATAAACGCAACCCCGCATGCTGTTCGTCTATCGGCTCTTAATCAATGCCCCATAGGCACCACTCGACAGAAAGACCCCCAAGGTCACCGCCGCAATGCCGAGATAGTCCGCCGGCTTAGGTATTTCACCGAGCAGCGGTATCGCCGCCAGCATCGCCAGCACGGGGACGAGCGAGGCAAAGCTTGCTCCCAGCGAGGCCCCGAGAATGCCCACCGCCCGGGTGTAGGCAAAGAGCGAGACGATGGCCACCAGGATGCCCTGATAGACAGTTTGAATCGCAATGGCGTCCCAAGGCGCCGCGGCGATGCGGTGCGGCAGGAGGAATACGTAGACCGGCAGGTACCAGGCGGCAGAGACCACCGAGACCACCGCGGTCGCGTGCAGGGCGGTGAAGCCCTTGGTGCCGGCGCGGCGCATGGCGACGGTGAAACTGGCCCAGCACAGCGCGCCCAGGAGAAAGAGGAGTTGCCCGCGCCAATGGCCGGAGGCCAGATCCGTAAGGCCGGTGCCGATAAAGATCAGGATGCCGACCGGAATCAACAGCAGCCCGACCCGGCGCGGCCCCGCAATCCGCTCGTGCAGGAAGATCACCGCGAGCGCCGCGGCCCACAATGGCATGGTGCCGGGAATCAGCGCGCCGGCTTGGGCGGCCGGTGCGAATTGCAGGCCGGCGGAGGAGATGAGCACATAGGGCACGCCGGCGCCGAAACAGATCACGCCCAGTAGCGGCAGACCGACCGTTCGGATCCCGAACCCGTCACGGATCACGATCGGCAGCAGCAGGAGCCCCGCACAGCCGAAGCGCAGCGCGGTGATGTCGTATGGCGAGAGGGAGGTCGTGACGCCATAGCGGGTGAGCAGGATCCAGCCCACCCAGATGGAAATGGCGAAGAGCCCCCAGAGTGCACCGGTCACATAGGATGCACGCGGGAGTGGCATGGCGAGCGAAGACATGGGTGGGGAGATACCGCGGTGGAAATCAGCTTGGGGGTGCCCTGGGGCCTATCGCTGCACTTTAACCGAAATCCGGGCGATCCCCGTCTCAGGGGCTCCCGCCCTCCGGGCGGATCCGCAACAGGCGCCCGTCCGGCTCGTCCGTCAGCACATAGAGGAACCCGTCCGGCCCCTGGCGCACATCCCGTACCCGGGCGCGGATGCTGAGCTTCTCCTCCCCCACCACCCGGTCGCCGTCGAGCGTGAGGCGCCGGACCTGACCGAACTTGAGCGCGCCGCTGAAGAGGTTGCCGGTCCAGCCCGGGTAGCGGTTGCCGGAATAGAAGGCGAGCCCGCTGGGGGCCTTCGACGGCGTCCAGACGAGTCTGGGGTCGACGAAGCCCGGCCTGCCGGTCTCCTGGGAGACCTTGGGGCCCCAATACTCCAGGCTGTAGGTCACCAGGGGCCAGCCGTAGTTGCTGCCCCCGGTGATGAGGTTGAGTTCGTCCCCGCCCTTGGCGCCGTGCTCGGAGGCCCAGACCCGGCCGCTCGCGGGGTCCAGGGCCAGGCCCTGGATGTTGCGATGGCCCAGGGTCCAGACCTCGGGTCTGGCGCCTGGGCGCGCGGCCAGCGGATTGCCGGGGTAGGGTGTGCCGTCCTGGGTCAACCGCAGGATCTTGCCGAAGTGGGTGCCGGGATTCTGCGCCTGATTGCGGATGTTGCCTCCGGCGAAGGCGACCGGCGGGTTGCCGCCGTCGCCGATGCTCATCAGCAGCGAGCCGTCCGGCAGCCACAGGAGGCGCGAGCCGAAGTGCTGGCCGTCCGTCTTGGTGTCCGCGTTGCGAAAGAGGATGGCGACATCTTCCAGGCGGTGCCCCCGCAGCCGTCCGCGCGCCAGGGCGGTGCGATTGGCGGCCGCCGTTCCCTGGGCGAGGGTCAGGTAGACGAAGCCGTTCTCGGCAAACCGCGGGTGCAGCGCGACATCGAGCAGCCCGCCCTGACCGTGGGCCAGCACCTCGGGGACGCCGGCGACGGGCTCCGGGTCCAGGCGGCCGTCGCGCAGGATGCGCAGCCTGCCTGGGCGCTCGGCGATCAGGGCCGCGCCGTCGGGCAGCCAGGCGATGGACCAGGGGTGTTCGAGCCCGCCGACGATGGTCTCGGCGCGCCAGCCGCGCGCCTCCGGGACCTCGTCGCTGATCGGTGCCCGCCCGCCCGGGGGCGTGCAGCTTGCGAGTTGCGACCATGCCAGTAGGGCCAGACCAAGGATTAGCCGGGGTTTCATAGGCGCTCCGAGTCGATCCGGGCCCCGCCCGGCAAGGTCGAACCCCCGGGCAGGCGGCCCGGGGGGTGAATCCATCGACGCCCGTGGTTCAGGCCGCGGCCGGCGGCGGCAGTTCGGACGGCGACTCCCCGCCGGCCAGCAGATTCGCGAAGGGGTCCGGCCCGTTGCGCGCATGGCCCTCGGCGGCGAGGCGCACCAGGTAGTCCTGCCACCTGACCTGCCAGCCGCTGCCCAACTGATAGAGATACTGCCAGTCGTAGAGGCCGGAATGATGGCCGTCGTCGAAATAGACCTTCAGCGCATAGCTGCCGACCTGCTCCAGCCTGGTGATGCCGACCTGTTCCTTGCCGACCTGGAGCCGGGCGGTCTGGGCCGAGTGGCCGCGCACCGCGGCGGAGGGGGAGTAGACCCGCAGGTATTCGCAGGGCAGGCGGAAGTGGGCCCCGTCGTCGTAGTTGATATCGAGCACCCGGGATTGCTGGTGCAGATTGATCTCGGTGGGAAGGTGGCGCGTCTCCATACTGGGGTTCCTCGTAGGGCAGTTGGGTCCGAGGTTGGGACGCGGGAGGCCGACACCAAGGTGCGTCGTCGGTCCGCACAGCGGACCCTAGGGGGTGGCGGGGTTGACGCGGGTGGCCGGTCCGCACAGCGGACCCTACGGGCACGGAGCCAATCGGTAGGGTCCGCGGTGCGGACCAGCGCGGGCCGGCCGCTCAGGTGTGGTCGAACCGCGCCGTGCGCGGGAATGCCTGACCCTGGGCGTCGAACAGGTAGCAGGCGTCGGTCGGCACCCCGATGTCGAACTGGCTGCGGGGGGTGCCCGGGGTCTCCGGGCGCACCTTGACGGTGAAGTCCTTGCCGCCGACCTCTAAGTAAATATAGGTCTCGGCCCCCAGGTGCTCGGCCACCAGCACGGTGCCGGTGATCCGGTTGTCGGCCCGCGGGTCGTCGAGCAGGACCGTGTGCTCGGGGCGCACGCCCAGCTCCACCCGGTCCCCCGGGCGCGCCCGACTGCTGTCCACGGCCGCGTTGATGCTGACCCCGGTGTCGAGCTTGATCCGCGTCCGGCGCTCGCCCGGCGCCTCTATCATGCCGTCCAGGAAGTTCATCTTGGGTGAGCCGATGAAGCCGGCGACGAAGCGGTTGGCGGGCTCGTGATAGAGGTCGAGCGGCGGGCCGAACTGCTCCAGATTGGTGGCGGCCCCCTCGGCGAGCGGGCTCAGGACCGCGATCCGGGTGGCCAGCGTCATGGCCTCAACCTGGTCATGGGTGACATAGATGGTGGTGGAGCCGCGCTCCTCGTGCATCCGGGCCAGTTCGATGCGGGTCTTGACCCGCAGTGCGGCATCCAGGTTCGACAGGGGCTCATCGAGCAGAAACACGGCCGGGTGCTGGACCAGCGCCCGGCCGATGGCCACCCGCTGACGCTGGCCGCCGGACAGGTCCTTGGGCTTGCGCTCCAGGAAGGGGTCCAGACCCAGCATCGCGGACGCCTGCGCCACCCGTTCGCGCGCGGTCTGTTTGTCCACCTTCTTGATCTTGAGTCCAAAAGCCAGGTTCTCGCGCACCGTCATGTGCGGATAGAGCGCATAGGACTGGAACACCATGCCGACGCCGCGCTCCACCGGCGGCACCTCGTTCATGCGTTTGCCGCCGATGAAGAGGTCACCGGCGGTGATGTCGTCGAGCCCGGCGATCGCCCGCAACAGGGTCGACTTGCCGCAGCCCGAGGGGCCGACGAACACCACGAAGTCACCCTCCTTGATGTCCAGATTGATGTCGCGCAGGACATCCCGTGCTACCCCCGGATGGTAGTTCTTGAACAGGTGATCGATCTTGACGTCAGCCATCGCTCTTGTGCTCCGCTATTAGGGCATGCCCTCGCCGTCGTTGTCGTTGTCGTAGTCGTAATCGTAGTCGCAATCGCAATCGAGGTAATCATACCGGCCAGGACTCTGCCGAACCTCGTCGTTTCGCTGTCCGAGCGGGCATCGCAACGTATTTCAGTCCGACTACGATTACGACAACGACAACGACAACGACAACGACAACGACAACGACAATTACGCCGGGAAACACGCATCCAAGACCGTACCGCTCCGGTGCAAACCTAGCCCTTGACCCCACCTGCCGTCAGCCCGCCCACCAGCCAGCGCTGCGCGAGCAGGAACACAAGCGTGATCGGGACCCCCGACAGGACGGCGGCCGCGGCGAAGTCTCCCCACTTGTATTCCTGAGGATTCAGATAGTATTGGGAGCCCACCGCCAGGGTCAGCTTGCTCTCGTCCTGGAGCAGGATAGAGGCCACCGGGTACTCGGTGATGGCGGTGATGAAGGCGAGGATGAAGACCACCGCCAGGATCGGTACCGAGAGCGGCAGCAGGATCAGGCGAAAGGCCTGCCAGGGGGAGGCGCCGTCGAGCGTGGCGGACTCCTCCAGGGACTTGTCGATGGTCTCGAAATAGCCCTTGATGGTCCAGACGTGCAGCGCGATGCCCCCCAGGTAGGCGAAGATCAGCCCCGGGTGGGTATTGAGCCCCAGCGGCGGAAAATAGTCGCTGATGCGGCTGAACAGGGCGTAATAGGCGACCAGCGCCAGGACCGCCGGGAACATTTGGAAGATCAGCATCGCCCGCAGCAGCAGGCCGCGCCCGCTGAAGCGCAGACGCGCAAAGGCATAGGCGCAGGTGGTGGAAAGCGCCACGATCAGGACGGCGGTGACCGAGGCCACCTTGATCGAATTCCACAGCCACAGCAAGACCGGGAAGGGCGGTGGAATGGTCCGCCCGGCCTCATCAATGATGGACATGCCGAGCGCGAGGCGCCAATGGTCGAGCGTCGGCTGGCTGGGGATGATGTCGCCCACCGCGAAATTCCCGGTGCGAAACGAGATGGCGATGACCATCAGGAGCGGGAAGATGATCAGCGCGAGAAAGGCCCACAGGAAGGCGTGGGCCGCCAGCTTGCGGTAGATGATGGATCGCGGCTGCACCATGGCCATTGCTACACACTCCCGGGATCGTGGTTCACGCCGGCCGATCGACCCGCATGATCTTGATGTTGATGAGCGCCAGCACCCCGACCATGATGAAGATCAGGGTCGCGATGGCGGATGCCAGGCCATAGTCCTGGCCGGAGCCCTCGAAGGCGATGCGATAGGTGTAGGTCACCAGCAGATCCGTGGTGCCGGCCGGGGTCTGGGCGCCGATGATGTCGGGGCGCCCCTTGGTCAGTAGTTGAACCAGGACGAAGTTGTTGAAGTTGAATGCAAAGGAGGCGATCAGGAGCGGGGTCAGCGGTTTCATCAGCAGCGGCACCGTGATGCTGAAAAAGTCGCGGATGAAGTTGGACCCGTCCATCGCCGAGGCCTCGTACAGGTCGGACGGAATCGCCTTCAGGAGCCCCATGCACAGGATCATCATATAGGGATAGCCGAGCCAGGTATTGACGATCAGCAACATGGTGCGGGCGAGCGTGGGATCGTTGAACCAGGCCGGCTTGATGCCGAACAGTTGGCTAAGCAGGGTGTTGATCTCACCGAAGTTCTGATTGAAGAGCCCGCGGAAGACCAGGATCGAGATGAAGGCCGGTACCGCATAGGGCAGGATCAGCAGCAGGCGATAGAGCCCCCGGCCGGCGAGTCCCTCCCATTGGACCAGGGCCGCCAGGACCATCCCGATCGCGAGGGTGAAGATCACCGAGAGCAGGGAGAAGGTCAGGGTCCAGCCGAAGATCTGCAGGAAGGGGCCCTGGACACCAGGGTCCGTCAGTACCCGCAGGAAGTTCTTCCAGCCCACGAACACGCTGAAGCCGGGCGCGATCCCGGGCCCCGTGAACTCGCCATCGCTCGTGAGGGCGCGATAAAAACCGGTGCTCAGGTCGGGCGCGATGCGCCCCTTGGTTTGCTGGTTCACCAGGATCAGGCCGTCGCCGCCCTGGGCGCTCGGCAGCACCTGATAGAGCGGGCGGATGGCGGAGAACTGGCGCAGCCCGCTCATGCGCAGGTCCGTCTGGTCCGGCAGGTGGGCACGCACGTCCTGGATCACACCGCGCAACCTGACCAGGTCTTTGAGCGGCACCGGCGGTCCTTCGGGGAGGGCCGCGGCCGGCTCGAGGTCGATCTCGATCGGTGCCGTGCCGGCCGACGTTGCCCCGGCCTTGGCATCCGGGACCCGCAACTCTACCGCCGGGCTCAGAAAGACCTCGCCGGTCTTGGCGGTCAGGGCCAGGCGATAGGTGTGGGTGCCGACGCCGTAGAGGGCGAACTCGAAGCTCTGGCCCTCGATCTGGAAGCTCTGCGCCAATTGGTAGTCGCGCGCCCGCTCGAAGGTCAGGATATTGGTCGCGCTGAAATTGGTGAAGCCGATCCAGACCGTATAGGCGAGCGGAAAGACGATGAAGATGAACATGGTCGCTACACCCGGGAAGATGTAGCGCTGGACATAGGTCCGCTCGGCCGCGAACACATAGAGGCCAGTGGCGACCAGGATCAGCGTCACCAGGGCGAAGATCGTCTCGCCCTGGATGTACATCAGGGTCACGGCATAGAGGTTGACCAGCCCGATCAGGCCGATGACGGCCCACTTGAGCCAGGGCGTTGCGGGGTAAGATGTCGCGGCGCTGCCTTGCGCGTCCGCGGATGCTGAAGCCATGCTGTTCCTCCCCATTCGCATTAGTGCCGGGTCGCATCGACGTGCGGCGTACCTGTGTCACCGCGATGCCCGTATTTCTCCTGATACAACTCTCCCGCGCGCGGGACGCGCGGGAGAGAGGCTATTTGACGATGCGGGACGCAGCGTCGTCGAGCGCCGCGTCGACCTTCTGGCGACCGGCGGCCACGTTCTTCAGTGCCCCCTCGAGATTGCTCCAGTACTTGACCATCTCCGGGACGCTGGGCATGGGCTCACCGTTCTTGGCATTTTCAAAGGTAACCTTGATCCGCTCGTCCGCGGCGAGTTGAGATTGGAATGACTTGAGGGTGACGGCGCCCAAGGGCTTGTCGTCGTTGAGGTCCTTGAGCCCCGCCGGGGTCAGCAGATACTCCTCCAGGAACAGGGTCGCAAGGTCCTTGTTGGGGCTCGCATTGTTGAGCGTGGCCCCGAGGACGCCGACGAAGGCGCGGGCCGGCTTGCCGCCCAGGGTCGGCAGCCCGGCCACGCCGTACTTCACGCCGCTCTTGCTCAGGTTGTCCCAGGACCAGGGGCCGTTGATGGTCATGGCCGCCTCGCCCTGGTTGAACTTGGCCTCGGCCACACCGTAATCCAGACCGCGGGGCAGGTGGCCCTGTGCGATCAGGTCGGCGACGAAGGTGAGCCCCTGCTTGGAGCCCGGGTTATTGATCCCGGTGTCCTTGACGTCGTAGCTGCCGTCCGCGCGCTTCTTGAACGCATAGCCGCCGCCGGCGGAGAGCAGGGGGTAGGTGAAATAGGGGGTCTCATAGGCCCAGAGGATGGCGTGTTTGCCCTCCTTCTGGAGCCTGGTGTCCAGCGCGGCCATTTCCTCGAAGGTCTTGGGCGGGCCGGCCGGCAGCAGGTCCTTGTTGTAGATGAGCGAGACGGCCTCCGCGGCGATCGGGTAGCCGTAGACCTTGCCGTCGATGCTGACCGCATCCCAGGCGAAATCGTCGATCTTGGCCCGCATCTCGGGGCTGGGGTCGAGCGGTGCGATGAGGCCGCCCTTGGCCCATTCGCCGTAGCGGTCATGGGCCCAGAACATGATGTCCGGTCCCTGGGCATTGGCGGCGACCTGCTGGAAGCGCTGCTCCACGTTGTCCGGGTGGGAGACCTCCACCGCCACCCCGGTATCGGCGGTGAAGCGCTTGGCGACCTCGGCCAGGCCGTTGTAACCCTTATCGCCGTTGATCCAGAGTGTGAGTTTGCCCGGTTCCAGCGCCGGGGCGGCGGTTGCGAGGGTGAGTGTCGCAGCGGCGACGGCCAGGGTGACGAGTCTTCTCATGTTCGTTGTCCTGCCTCTTGCGGGTTGGTGGGCGCCTGATCCCGTCGGCGACGCGACGCCTTCAGGTGAAACCGAACGCTTCTTGTTCTCCAGGGCGGCGGTGGCCGGACCGCGGCCCGCGGCGACTGGCCCCCCGGCGCGCCGCGCACCGGCGCGGGCGTCCGGTCAACCCCCCGAAGCTGACTGAGTATAGCGCGGGGTCATTACCCGCGAAAGCCACCAGTTGCGCGGCGCAGTCAGGCCCGCCGACGCGTGCTGGTTGTTGTGCTACCGCGACATTTTCCCGGGCGGCACCCCTCTCCTCGGCCCCAAACGTTTTTTCATAGAATCGAAAATACATGCAAAACATGCCTCGACAACTTGTTTCTTAGGGTCTACATTAATGCAGTGACGACTGTGTGAAAAACGCAACGTCGCAGGAAGGGTCTGGGGAAACGGTCGCGCCCGTCTCTGGCGGTCGCCCCGGCGCTTGGCCAGCGCACCATGATCCGCGCCGCGGTGATGCTCGCAGCCCGAAGGCTCGCTTACGGTTGCTGCGTCTTGCGCTACTGGCAGGGCAGGGGTGCCCTCCCGTTCGCACGCCGTGACAGTGCCCGCCCCGCGGGCGGATCACCAAAACTTTTTGGGGGAATCGAGATGAAACCTCGCGTGTTGACGGCGGCCCTGGCGTCCTGCCTGGCCTGCGGTGCGGTCCTGGCCGACGGGACGGTGAAGAGCTTTCTGCCGGACTTCCACGGCTACCTGCGTTCCGGACTCGGCGCCACCAGCGGCGGCGGCGACCAGTCCTGCTTCCAGTCCAACGGTGCCGACAGCAAGTACCGGCTCGGCAACGAGTGCGAGACCTACATGGAGATCGTGCTCGGCAAGTCGATGTGGGAGCAGAACGCCCAGAGCTTCTACATCGACACCCGCATCGCCTACAAGTCCGGGCAGCAGAACGATTGGGAAGAGGACCCGGGGGACGGGTCCGGCTCCAACAGCGACGCCATCTCCGGCGATCGGGCGCAATTCGCCCATCCCTATCGTGACTCCGTCGTCTCCCTGCGCGAGGCGAACGCCCAGTTCCGCGGCGTGATCGCCGGTCAGAAACGCTCCAACCTCTGGGGCGGCAAGCGCTTCTATCAGCGCCACGATATCCACATGGCCGATTTCTATTACTGGGACCTGTCCGGTCCCGGCGTCGGGCTGGAGTATTGGACCCTGGGCCCCGGCGACCTCTCGCTGGCCTGGGTACGCAATACGGACGGCCCCTGGGCCAATGGTCAAGGGGAGGATTTCTACACCAACACCGGGGTGCGGCCGAACGTCATCAACAATGTGCTGAGCGTCCGTTATGCCAATCTCAAGACCAATAAGGCCGGGTCCCTGGAACTTGGCGTAGAATACGGAGCCGCCGATCTGACCAGGGAGCAGGACAGCTTCATCACCAAGACCCTCGCCAACGGGGATGTCGTACGACTGGCGCCGCTCAACTACTCCAACGGCTGGCTGTTCACCGCGGAGCACACCCAGGGCGAGTGGTTCGGTGGCTTCAACAAGTTCATCCTGCAATACGCCACCGGCAGCATGGCGGCGACCGGCAACAACAACACCCACGCCTCCAGCAACGGCGGCGCCAACTACTACGGGCTCGATAGCGCCGGCCTGCCGACGACGCTGCCCGCGCTCGACTATATGTGGCGGGTGCTGGACCATGGCACGATCGCCATCGGCAAGCGCATGGAGATGATGTACGCCACTTGGTACGAGTCGAAAAAACGCAGTTCCGAGACGCTGGCCAACGGCCTGCCGACGGCCGGCAGCGGCGGCGAGAAGAACTGGTTCTCGATCGGGATCCGGCCGATCTTCCGCTGGAGCGAGACGATGAATACCGCGCTCGAGGTCGGATACGACAACGTCGCCTTCTCCGGTGCCTATGATGGCTACGGGCTGACCGCCGCCGAACTCGACGCCTTGTCTCCGGGGCTCGATCCGTACGACATGCGGGCCTGCTCCACGCAGAATCGCCACTGCATCCTGACCAAGGTCACCCTGGCCCAGCAGTGGCAGGCGGGCCCCAGCATCTGGGCGCGACCGGTGCTGCGCCTGTTCGTCACCTATGCGGATTGGAACGACGGCAACTTCCCCCAGACCCCGGGTATCATCCCCGCGCGGGACACCACCGGTACTACCTTCGGCGCTCAAGTGGAGGCCTGGTGGTAAGGTTCCGGCCGCCCCGCTCGGCCGGGGCGGCGGCCGGTCCTCATCGTGCGCCGCGGCCTTCGCCCCCTGCGTCGCCGCCGCGGCACCAACAGCGTTCTCAACCAGTCTTGGAACCCCCCATGCCCAGACCCCTTATCGTCACCGCACTCGCCCTCAGTCTGGTGGCCATCGCCGGCTGTGCCGGCTCGGGCAAGTCCGCCTGGGTCGCCCCCCTGGAGTCGCGCTCACCCATGTATACGGCGGTCAGTCCAAGCGCCGCCGCGAGCCTCGCGATCCTCAATGCGGCCCCCATCTGCTGCGACTCGCTCTCCGGCCTGCACTTCAAGCCACTGAATACCCAAGATACGCAGTTCTTCGTGGTCAACGCCGAGGCTCAAGCCTTCGCCTTCTCGACCGGCAAGAGCCTGCTGCGCGCCTTCGTGATCCCGGATGAACTGGAGCGTGCGACCCTCACCATTGATGCAATCGCCGGGGCCACGGTCTTCGTCCCCACCGTCCTGATCCTCGACCGGGACTTTCGGGTGAGCCGTGCCATCGACTCCAGCAATTTCAAGTACACCCCGGCCGGCTTCATGGAGCCGCAGCGCCTGCAGGGTAAGGTCTACCTGGACCGCCGTCAGGGGGGCGAACTGGCGGCCGAAAAATATCTGATCGTCTTCACCACGGACAAGGACCTGCGCGGCTCCACCCGCATGATGAGCGAGGCGAAGCTCTACGCCCGCGCCCGGGGGCTGGTGGACCCGGGCCTGCCGGACCCCATCGCCCAGCACGCCGCCACCGGGGTGTTACGGATGGGGGCGGGCGACCTGGAAGTGTCCGCCGCCTCCACCACCCAGTATGTCAAGCAGCAGCGTAACGCGAGCCGCTACGTGCCGCCGACCGGTGCCGTCGCGGCCCCGGTGCCGGTCGCGGTCCCGGCGCCGGCCGTGCGGCCCCCGCGTCCCGCGGCCAAGGCGGCCCCGCGCGCGGCCAAGACCGGCGCCCAGCCGATGCTCAAGGAGACCCAGGGGATGTACGACCGGATGATCCAGGAGTCGGTCGGCCGTGGTGACATGGATCGTGCCTGGCGGCTGGTGCAGGAGGCCGAGCGGGCCGGTTCCACCACGGCCCGGGCGACCTTCCTCAGCGCGGTGGAGAACAAGTAGGGGGTCTTGACCGCGGGCGCCAGGCCTAGCCCCGCGCCCGCGGGGGGCGTCAGGGCGGCGTCCGGCCGCAATCGAGTTTCGGCTTTCCCCAGGTCTTTAGGTAGACTCCCGATCCTCGCACCTAGATCACGCCCGGAGTCGTTTATGCACCGCACCAGCGGCATCCTGCTGCATCCTACTTCCCTCCCGGGGCCCTTCGGCATCGGCGACCTGGGGCCGGCCGCCCACCGCTTCGTCGATTTTCTCACCAGTGCCGGCCAGGGGCTGTGGCAGGTGCTGCCGCTCGGGCCCACCGGCTACCGGGATTCCCCCTATCAGTGCACCAGCGCGAACGCCGGGAACCCCCTCCTGATCAGCCCGGAGTCCCTGCTCGCGGCCGGTTGGGTCGACGAGGATGACCTGGAGCACCCGGACTTCCCGGACGCGTCCGTGGACTTCGGCCCGGTCCACGCCTGGAAGCGGACCCTGCTCGATCGCGCCTATCAGGGCTTCCTGGCCCGCGCCGATGGGGCCCAGCGCGACGCCTATGCCCGCTTCCAAGAGGAACACCGCGACTGGCTGCCCGACTTCTGCGTCTTCAGTGCGCTGAAGACCGCCCACGAGGACCGGCCCTGGACTGCCTGGTCGGCCCCCCTGGCGCTGCGCGAGCCGGCGGCACTCGCCGCCTGGACCCAGGCCAATGAGGCACTGGTCGAGCGCGAGTGCCTGGTGCAGTTCCTCTTTTTCAGCCAGTGGTCGGCGCTGCGCGACTATGCCCATGCCCGCGGTATCCATTTCGTGGGGGACATGCCGATCTTCGTCGCCCACGACTCGGCCGAGGTCTGGACCCATCGCGAATGGTTCCAACTGGAGCCCGACGGCCAGCCCACCGTGATCGCCGGGGTTCCGCCCGATTATTTCAGCCCCACGGGTCAGCGCTGGGGCAACCCGCTCTACGACTGGCCGGCCCTGGCCGCCGACGGTTATGCCTTCTGGGTGCAGCGCCTGCGCCGCCTGCTGGCGGTCACGGACCTGGTGCGGGTGGACCACTTCCGCGGCTTCGCCGGCTACTGGGAGGTCCCGGCAAGCGAAGAGACGGCCGTCAATGGCCATTGGGTACCGGGTCCCGGGATGGACCTGTTCCTGGCCCTGCGTGCGGCCCTGGGGGCTGAGTTGCCGTTGATCGCCGAGGACTTAGGCGTCATCACCCCGGACGTCGAGGCCCTGCGCGACGGGCTCGAACTGCCCGGGATGGCGGTCCTCCAGTTCGCCTTCGAGGATACCAGCGACGGCTTCGGGCACTGCGAATTCCTGCCCCACAACCACCAGCGGCGGCTCGTGGTCTATACCGGCACCCACGACAACACCACCATCCGCGGCTGGTGGGCGGACCATGACGAGGCGAGCCGGTCCCTGGTCTGCCGCTATTTCGGCACCGACGGCGCCGAGCCCCACTGGACCTTCATCCGCGCCGCCCTCGCCTCGGTGGCCTCGCTCGCCCTGTTCCCAATGCAGGACCTGCTGGGCGCCGGGCCGGAGGCGACCATGAACCGCCCCGGCACCGCGGAGGGCAACTGGGTCTGGCGCTACCGCGAGCAGGACCTGGACCCGGCCGCGGCCGAGCGGCTGCAGGGCTTGAGCCGCCTCTACTGTCGGCGGCCATATCCGACGGGCGCGAACTGAGGTCCCCGGGGCTGGCGGGCGGTGCCAGACCATCCGGGTCTGTGGTTGCGGTCCGGCCACCGCGCAAGCTGACGCCTCCCGGGTACCTCGTTGCATCCTGTCCTGCATTCCGACCCCAACGGGGTCGCACATACCAGCCCAGGGCAACGCCCTGGGTATGAGGTGTAACGTAGCCTAGCCCTGAAAGGGCGTGACATAAGGATCGCCACCGCTCTGTCACGCCCTTTCTGGGCTAGGCCGATTGAACGGCCCGGTCCCAGGGCGTTGCCCTGGGCTGGTATGTCGCGCCCCTGCGGGGCTCAAGACCACGGCACGATAAGCGCAACGCGGTACTAAGGGAGTTGGACCAACGTCGGTGCGGACCACCCGGGGGCGCGGTGCTCCGCGACTACCGTGGTGTCGATCCCCCCGCGCACGTTGAAGTCCGCCGTCAGGCGCATGAAGCGGGGCGCGGTCGCTGCCACCAGGTCGTCCAGGATGCGATTGGTCACCGCCTCATGGAAGGCGCCCTCGTCGCGATACGACCAGACATAGAGCTTGAGCGATTTCAGCTCCACGCACCGCGCATCCGGGATGTACTCCAGGGTGAGTTCCGCGAAGTCCGGCTGGCCGGTCTTGGGGCACAGGCAGGTGAACTCGGGCACGCGGATGCGGATGGTATAGTCGCGCTCCGGTTGGGGGTTGTCGAAGGTCTCGAAGGACCGGTTGGGGGCGCTGGGCATGGGGTGTCTCCGGCAGTCGCCAGGTTAAGGCGCGGCGGCCTGGGCCGCGGGGGCGAGGGGCTAGTGTACCCGGCCGCGAGCGCATCGACGACCTGGCTGCCCCCAACGGCCGCCTGAGCGACCTGGCGGCCGAACGACTAGCCGCGGGGGTCGATCACCGATTGCTTCTTAATGTGCCACGGCTGGTAGGGTGACGTGCCCGCCGCCAAGCGCCAGTACAACGCCTGGGGTGCGGCCATGCTCGCCTGCACCGCCTACCTGGCGCGCGCTCGGACCAGGTGCCGAACCTGTACTAATAGGGAGCGCCGCGCGCACCGTGGGGGGTCGTCAAGACTCATGCCGTTTCGTTTAACTGCGGCCCCTCAAGGTGCGCACGGCGCACCTTACGCCAATCGTCCTCATCACTGGGAGTTCCGCGGGCAGTAGACTTTTCTCCGGTTGGCGGGCTTGAGTTCGGCAGACCAGACCCTCCGTGCGTGCGTTTCCTGGCATGTGCTGCCCCCGGAATTCCCCAATTAATTCTGCTGTCTCCGGAACGCTGTCCCCGGAAAACTCCCTGGGACTCCCGCGATGCGCTAGACTTAGGACTACCCAGGGATCCGGCCCCCCGCGCCAGACGGGCTGTCCGTCGCATCCTTCCCCGCTGAGACCTGAGGTGGCCGACCGATGAATAACGTGAATAAACTGGAAGCACTTCGCCGCTCCCTCCTGATGACCGAACTCGATGAAGCCGAAGCGCAAGCCCTCGCGGACCAAATGAGGGTGACGAGGCTGAACGATGGTGAGGTGCTGGTCGCGGAAGGAGACCCGTGCCAAACCCTGTTCCTGCAAGCCGCGGGTACCATCCAATTCTATCGGGAGCGCGACGGCAACGAGGAAATCCTCCATCAGATGTACGACGGCGAATGCGTTGGCACCCGTAATTTCATTGATGGATCACCCTACGTGTTCGGGCTGCGCGCGGTTGGCGACAGCACGGTTATAACCTTGGATCCCGCTGCCTTGGAGGCCCTGGATGAAGGCCACCCCCGGTTACTGTATAAGGTAATGCGTGCCTTCGTTCTCATCACCCATGCGAACCTGGCGAGCTTACGCCTGGAGGACGCTGAACTGCGCAACTACGTGTCGGGGACCGGCGGGCGCCATTGAGTGCCCGATGACAGTGGCGGGATAGCTGGGTCGGCGTCACGCCTGATCGCCTGTCTGCCCTTGCGGAGCGCTACCCCGCCGCCGAGTGGGGGCCTTGGGCTTCAGCGTCGGCTCAAGGTCAAACTCAGCTACGGCGGCGGCCTGTGCAGCGTCATCCACCCCGAAAGATGGATACTTCGCCGTAAAGGCCCGTGCGTGTCGCGGACCATTGGCTCAGCCGCATCCGGATTGCGACAGGGTCATGCAGAGATGGAGGATATGACGACCCAGCGGCCGTCGCGTCAAGGCCGTAACCGCTAGAACTGCAACAGCCCGGCGTCCCCATCGGGCACCAGCATGATGCTGTGCGTCGACAGCAACCGGCCATCAAGCGTCACCACTGACACGATCGCCTCAGCCGTAGGGCCGTCCGCCCGCACCCCGGGCAAATGGACCGTGCCCTCGATCCCAGCACAAAACTCCTGCAATGGCGGATAGTCACCGGGGGTTGTCAGCGGCAGCAAATCCAGCCGGGGTCGCCATATCGGTAACCGTCCCACCCTGTCGCCAACGCCAATCTGCACTGACTTCACCGGCTCCGCCCCCAAACACCACCCGCTCGTATCGATCTCCAGTCCGTCCGTGCTGCGCCGCAGTACAAGTGTCATCCACAGCCGGGTCGGTGCCGGCCCTGGTACCACGGCGGATTTTTCCAGCCAGAGCAAATAGCTCGGCGACAAATCCCGCGATTTCAGCGCCCCGAAGTGATCATTCTGAGTCGCCGCCCACGCCTCCATCAACCGGTCCAGCGTGCCAGCGCTGACACCGCATTGCGTCAAATAAACCTTGATCGTGCTTTCACCGGCCGGATCGAGCCCGCACACCAATGCCGCTGCCGTCCCAAACCCGGCCGCCTTCGCCATCGTCTCAAACGTTTCGGCAACGAACATGTGTTTGTCTTCGCGATCGGCCAGAACATCCAACTCGCCGCTGTTGACGACGTTGCAATGAACCTCAGCCATCCAGTTCAACATCTGCGCGGTATCGGCGTCCGGCAAACTCCCGTCCCGCGCCCATTCATCCAGTATCTGCGCAAGAGTCGCTGTCAGCGCACGGTGAAACGACAAATTCGGCTCAAGGAAAAACGCCCGCCCGCCAGGCTTCAAAAAGCCATGTATCTGTGCAAGAAGCCGCGGCACGTCCAGGATATGATGCAGCACCGACGTCCCGAAGCACGTGTCGAACGCATCCGTCCGAAAGCAAGTCTCGGTTCCCGCAAACGTAGCAAACGTCAACGCCTCCGCCCGCAGATCGCTCATGCCGCCGAGTCGTCTGCGGCAAATATCTAACATCTTCAAAGAGATATCGGTTAGCACAACCCGGGACGCAGGCAGTTTGCTCAACATCGCCATTGTGAATCCGCCAGTCCCGCAGCCGATCTCCACCGCATCGCCCAGCGACACCGGCCAACGCTCCCCGGCTGCGTCACTGATACAGTCATAAAGATACAGCGAAGCTGTCATATTGACCGAATAGAACTGGTCATAGTCGATATCATCGAGCCTGGTGGATAAAGACCCCGCAACAAAGTCGATGATTCCGTCATACGCCGCAACTGGCTGATGGCACGCGGCACACCCCAACCGTCCCGTATCCCACAATTCCAGTGATCCGCCGCAATGCGGACATTGCAAAAGTTCCAGATCCGGAGGTGCGGACGGAGGCGGGCCGGTAAATCCCGGCGTGGCAGGTCGGAGGATTTTGGCCATCCCTGAACTATCTCGCGTCCACGGTGCGCAGTTGCTGTTGCATTAGTTGTCTCAAATTCTGTAGTTGGCGTAGCACAAACCCGTCAGTTTTCTGTGGTTGACGAGGGATAGGAAATTTGCGCGTCCATGACTGGATATCGCGCCCATCTTAGCCGCCCTAAGGCCACCGGGTAAACTGGTTTACGACTGAGTGGTTGCGAACAGTTCGATTTTTGCGGCATTGTCGTGACGCAAGTGCAGCGGCCCTCGTTTGGAGGTTTGGCAGACCCCGGGCCATTCAGGACAATGCGTCACAGCTCTATCGCGGTGCCTGATCGTGCTGCCTGACACCGGGCGGGCCGCCTCACGCGTGCTGCCACCGCACCCAACGCCGCACCCTCAGCTTGACCGCCCGCCCGGTCCGCCAGGCCCAGGACGCCCGCACCCGCGCCAACAACGCCTCCTTCCAGCCGTACCAGCGCCGGTACCCGGCAGCGAACCACGGCATCCGCATCAGCGCCGGCTGGGTCAGCGTGAACAGCCACGCCAGCACCGCGGTGCCGAGCAGCTTCGCCACCATGATCACCACCAGTCCGGCCACCGCCGCGCCGCGGGCGATCAGCCACAGCGCGAGCAGCTTGACCGGCAGCAGCCCCAGGGTGGGCAACAGCAACACGGCCAGCGCGGCGGGCGGCGACAGCCGCGCGACCGCGGCCTCGATCCGACGCATCACCGCCAGCCGCCCCAGCCGGATCAGCGCGCGACGCAACGGCTCCCAGCCCCATTCCTCGAACAGGATCAGCAGCGCCAGCAGGCCGACCGCCAGGTGACGGAGCCCGCGACCGACGGCGCGCAGCGGGTCAAGCGCGGCCTGAGCGCCTTGTGTCCTCACTGGAGCGAACACTCGATCAACTGCGCAACCTCCTGGAGTTTCGGGGACGCTGGAGTTCCGGGGGATCGCGGAGTTCCGAGGACAGTTTACTCGATCACGTCTGCCGCAGAGCGTGAAATTAAGTAAACTGTCCCCGGAATTCCCTTCCCGGTAAGTAAACTGTCCCCGGAATTCCCGGAATTCTCGGAATTCTGTCGACAGTTGAAAGGCGCGCCGGATCAGGCGATGGAGCGGCGCCACGTCGGCCAAGCCCCGCGCCGCGCAAGCGCCCGGCCGCAGCGGGTTCGTCCCGCGCCAAGGTCGGGCAGGGCCGCGCAGACCTCGCGGCGAGAGAAGGCAACGAGGTAGAGCGACCCGGCAAGGACGCCGAGCCAAATGCGCAGGCTGGTCTGACCGCTCGCGAAGCGGAGCCAGGCACCGTCCCGCGAGCCCGCCAGGTCGAAGCCGTTGTCCGTTGCTGCCTTCCCCAGCAGGGTGAGCCGAATCGGGTTTATCACCGAGCATCGGTCATGGCTCGTCCGGCATCATGAGAACTAAGGGTTCACAGTCCGGCTTACGACAACCAAGCAAGGTCGACCCGCCATCCGATCGCGAGATCAGCACCGTCGCTGCGGCGTTGATCTCGAAACGGATAGGCTCTCCGTCCAGCGTGCCGGTCCCGGACATGGAACACGGGAGCCAGTAAAACGCGGCGTGCCGTTCCTCCGCGGTAATCGGCACACAGAGCGATAGCAGGCGCGCGGCGTCAGCGTACGTCAGTCGCCACGCCCGACAATCCTCCATCATCGCCGCATCGGCTGGTTGTTTCAGCACCGCCGGGGCGAGCGTCGTGACCGTGATGGGGCTCCCGCCGAACCCAGCCGATGTCGCGAGCACGAGGGCCCCGGCCAATATCAGACTATTTGTCGTAAAGACCGGCCCCCTCCCCGCTGGTCTTGTAGGAGATCTTGTCGTGCTCATAGATATCATCATTGTCGAGCCCACAACAGGTTTTCAGCCGGTCCACGAGTTTCTTTATTACTTCCTTTTGCGTGGCCGTCGGCCCACCCCAGGTCTTGGCCTTATCGTCATATTCCCCCACCACCTCGATCCCGACGGAATCGGTGTTGTTGGGATAACGGTCGGGGTAAGCCTTGGCCGACTCGTGTTTGTGTAATGCGGCTACATAATCCCCATATTTTTTGTTGCTCTTTCGCAATTCCCCCAGCACCGCGGTCTCATCCTTCGTACAGGTCTTGATGTCCTGGCAGCGGGAGCGGATCTTGCCGACGTGATAGGTCATCTTGCCGAGGCTGGCCGTCTGCAGGATAGTGCCGTCCTTATCGACCAGGAAGTGGGTGCCGATCCCCGTCTTGAAGCTGTTGAGTGCCCCGTCAGCGCTGCCGCCGCCGGTGCGATGGAGCACGATCGCCGAAATGGTGCCCAGATCTCCTTTTTCCAGGGGATTAGGCTCGTCTTTGCCGGCGAGATCATGCCTTGTCCCAAGTCCCTTCAGGTACCCGTTCTCGTCCAGACATTCAGGCTTCGCGGTGGCGGCGGCGCACTCCTGCTTCACCTTGTCCACCGCCCCATACCCCATCCCTTGCGCGGCTGCTCCCGCTTTGCACAGTTGTTGTCGCGAGATGGGCTTTGCACCCTCTGCTGTTGCGCTGGTCATGTTCGAATGCCTTGCGAGAGGATTGGCGCGGGCCCCGGGGTTGGCCGCGCAGGCCGATACTGAAGGTCGACCGGACGGGCATGGCCGCTGCCGGCACTCAGATTCTCAGACATGGGGCAAGCGTGTGTCACGCTTCAGGTTCAGCCGCGAGTCTGGCATAGAGATAATCGATGTCTTCATCGGATACCGTGTCAGGCGAAAGGGCCGGATACAGAAAATGCCCCGGATCCCACCGGCACTGATCCCCGAAAGCGAAAATCAGGATGACGAACTTGCAAATGTTCGCTCTGGCCTGAATACCCTTGCCTTCGGCAACCGTGATGGCGTTCTCCACCGTCAAGGTCAGCTGATCCATGCCGACCCCAGAGGTCTGCTCGGGAAAATGCGTGCGAAGTAGCGACACCACATCCCGCGCGAATTGTCTCCGCGCCGACTGGCGCAGCGCTTCCATCTGTGCGGGCCGGATGGTCAACATGGCATTAAACCCAACGGCAGAGCATTCTGTTTGATTCTTCCGTCCTCTTGCGCCGTGCGGGGATCCAGCGTCGGGCCGACGCCGAAGGCCCGGCAAGCCACGAGGTAGCGCGGGACCGGATGACATTACTACGACACCAGGCGATGCGCAACCGGCTCATGCGGCCCACCGCGGCGGGCCAAGGGGCGAGACCTACGAGTCTGTCGGACTTAGCCTTCCGACGCGGCGCTACGCGAAATTCTGAGCTTTGGCTGGAATCCAGTGCTCCTGTTTTCGCGCAGCAGCACCGGAAACGGTCAAATAGTGATCGATGTGAGGCGTCGGGCGCGAAAGTCCGACAGGCTTCTAGGGCCAGCCAGCGGTGGCAGCGGCTTGTGCCAGGGCGTCGTAGCACTCCAGCACCAGGCGACGGGTTCGGAACTCGACGGGTGTGACAGGCTGGTCGGCCGATCGACTGGAGTTGGACCCCGCCCGATCGCCTAGCCGGCGTGCAGCCGTTCGTGAATCCACCTGGATACCAGGGCTGTTGCCGGGGTGTGCTCTCGGCGCGCCCTGGCGCGAAGTGCGGCCAGGTCCGCGGCTGGGAGACTGACCGACAACGGTTGCCCGCGTTGAAACACCGGCTCGGTCACCTCGACGAGTGCGTCCTCGAACTCGGTAAGGTCATGCGTCTGCCAGAACTCTGCCAGTGCCGTGATGGAGTCCGTCTCGGGTAGCTTGCTCATCGTCTTTGCCATTGTTGATAGCGTTGCCGTTCGCGCTCGGTCATGGGTCTGGCCGTCACCGGGTACCCCTTGCCATCCGGGAACCGGATCAGGATACACAACAGGTGCCGACCCGCAATAGTCTGTCCGAGCACATGATAGACAGGGTTTGGTCCCGCGGAGCGTGATCGCAACACCAGGGGGTTGCCGAAACAGACCTCCTCGAACTCCTCGGGGGTGACCGCGTGTCGCCCGATGTGATCGACACGGTTGGTTGGCCAAAGTCATGGGCTTGCCGCCCGCCGCGGCGGGCCCCGGGGGCGAGACATAGGGCCGGCCGGTGGTAGCGGTCTGCGACAAGGCGTCGTAGCACCCGAGCACCCCGCGGCGGGTGCGGAAATCGCCGTGGGTGCGGGTCCCGGCGCGCTCCAGCACCTCGAAGGTGCCGAGGATGTCGTCGGCGTCGTCGCGCGACCGGCGATCCACGGACCTAACCATCGTCTTCGCTGGCGAAGACCTTTCTCCGTTCCGCGATGACGTGTTCCCGCACCAAGGCCGCGGTAGGTGCCAGCATTTGGATCATGCTCCAATCGAGGTGAAAGCGCGGGTCTTCGTAGTCGTCGGAGAGGAAGAACTTACCCTTGAGCACCGCGGCCCGCGCCCGGCTGGACAGATCCCCGAGTTGCTCGACGTCCCGCAAATAGGTCAGGACGCGCTCGGTAACGAAACGATAGTCGAAGTACTGGCCTGGGGTGGCGGGGTCCGAGCCCTTGGACAATTGGTCGCGAACAGTGCGAACGGCTTTCGCGTAACTGGCTCTATCGGCGCCCCAGTCGGGGTATTTGTCTTTCTTAAGCAGTTCCTCATCGATCTCCGAACCCGAGACTTTCGGGGGTCCCGCATCCGCCCTTTTTGCTTTTTGACTTTTTGACTCGCGAACGGCGCGAATTGCAAATACGCGGTTCCACTTCATGATCTGCTTCCTGACCAGGCGATCCATCTCCTCCTGCGAGCAATCACACCCCTTCCCTCGCTTACGGACGATCTGCTCCGCAAATGCGTAGCTGCGCAGTTCCAACTCCACTGAACAAAGTATGCATGCCCAACGCGCCCGGGGTGCTCGTTCGCGAACGACGCGCTCTGCCGCCTTCCGTAACTCCCGCTTCAGCAGGGCATCAATGAGGCGCCACAGGCTATAAATGACACTGGCGGGTGACGGGAACATCACGTCCTGGTCATTGCCGCACATCTGTCGGATGTAGTAATGTGCCCGCCAGAGGTTATGGGCTGCGCGGCTCGCCAGGTCATAGATGTCATCTTCCGTCACGGTATCTTTAGATGCTGGATTTGAGAGATACTTGATGACACTCAGGGTCAGGGTACGTCCTCGTATCCAATGGGCATACAATAGACTTCTGATCGAGCTGGGAACCATCGCCCGCACCGGTGGTAACACGGTGTGCATATTCGCGTCCTGATGTCTGTTCGTCGTGAGTCGCAGGTGTACCGTTCGCTGCCAGACGTTGACGAACAACAACTTTTGGTAAAGCCATGGGTAGTAAAGACTCAGCGGCTCAACGTCGTCGGGACCCTCGTCCGGCGGAATCGGCACTTTTGAAAGAGACTGCACCAGCCTATCCATGACTTTGCTGCTTCGCTCACCGGGGTCAGCGTCCAGCTTCTCCATGTTGCACAATGCAGCAAGAGGTTTGACGCATTCGCAGGACGAGTCAGTATAAGGTTTGCGCCAGTGAGGGACATCCGATTCCCAGATCCTGTACCAAGTCTCCGAAAATGCGTTCGCGTCGATAGCCTGAACGTTGCGCATGGCCGCGTCTTGGATTGGCCGCAGCCAGAGATCTGCGTCCTGAATGGCTGTCATCGCCTTTTTATAGCTGTACGACGGTGCAATTTTCTTCTCTTCCAGTATGCTCAAGGGAAGGCACTCGAGCAGGCATGTCCACAGACTGATAAGCTTCAGATAGGCGACGGTGGCATGGAGACTCAACCCGTGTCGGTCGAATCGTCGCGCGACCTGCGCCATGACTCCGAAGACCAACTTTAAATCCAATGCCTCCAGGTTCTTGGCGTCTTCCAAACTGACGCACTCGATCCTACGGCACAACTCGCCAATCGTCTCGTCCGAAACTATGCCAGGCGCCCCCGGCTCTGAGACTCTTCCCCGGAGCTCATCTTCAGATTGGACGCCAGCCATAGTCGCAATCAACACGCATAGCTTTTCGACATAACCATTAGCGATCTTGGCGAAATCTTGGACAAACGTAGGATCGCTATGCCGGCGTCCCCTAACGGCATCACGGATACTGATATGTTGCTGCCGCATGAAGGCGACCAGGAGATTCTCGGCCAAGTCCAGTTCCGCATAACCAACGAGATAGGCGGCTCGCTCATTGTCCTCCCCGATCCTCGCGTTGTTTGAATACTCAATCGCTTTCGCGAAATCCCGACAGGCGCTCCAGTGTTGACCATAGAAGAACGCGAGTTGGCCCGCGCGGTAATGGTACACCGGATCGGTCGCAGACCATTCGTCCTTACACCGGTAATAGGGACGGGGATCGGGCTCACAGCATTCGGACCAAGGGAAGGGGCTACGCTTGAGGCTCAGGTAGCGTAAGGCCCAAAGGGGCTGCTTCAGGATGTCCCACTTGGAGTCCCCGCGCGCGGACGCGTCCTGAACATGACTCGGCGCCCCGCCGACGCGGCCGGCGCCGGGGGATGGTTTCCAATCCAGTACCTTGGCGGCGACGGACTGGGCCAGGGTGTAGGCGGCGGCCGCCCGCTCATAGCGCTGGCGGTGCTCGTTGACGTCGCCGAGTTTGAGCAGTGCTTCCACGCAGGGCAACAGGACTTTGGCAAGCTCGTCCGGATTGCGGGGGTCATCCGCGACCCGCGGCAGCAGAATATCGGCCGCCTCCTGGAAATGAACGGCGGCTTGGTCGAGCGATTCCTCTTGGGTGAACAGGTCCCCCAAGGTGATATGGATGTCGGCGATGGTCGACGCGCCCAGGGGCCTGCCATCGGCCCCTTTGTCGGAGCGCTTCTCGATGTGTCGCAACAGTTCTTGATAATGGCGCTTGACACCCGCGGTGGAATCCAGGGAGAAATTGAACGCGGCGGACTCGATGTCGCTGATCCGCGCGATATAGCGTACCTCCTGCTCGAAGCCCTGCATGAAGCGATAGCGCGACAGACCATTGCGGATCAACCGGACATGGGAACGCAAGACCAGGTTCAACAGCGTATCGATGGCCGTATTCAACTCAGGGGAGCGGTGAATGCTCAGTGCCTCGTCCATCCGTTCCAGGTGGCTGCGGGCGAAGGGGAAGCGATGGAACTTGACGAAGTACTGCAGGGCGGCGAACAATGATACCGCCAGTTTATCGGTCTGGCTGGAGAACTGTCTGCCCAGGTGGTGCTTAACCAACACGAAGAGATTGGACGATAGCATGATGCGCTGCTGGTCCATGCGTCCGAACTGCAATACCATGGTATTGGGTCCGGCCTGATCGCCCCACAGCTTGTCCAGCGTCTCCTGGGTGTCCGAGTCGGCAATCTCCGTGGGCTTGATGAAGTGCTCGAACAGTGAGTTCAGCCGCTTGCAATTGCCCCAGGAGTGCAGGGTCAGAAAATGGATGAAATGGCGGAGCATGAAAACAGACCGTCGGGCCTCGGCTGCGGGAACGCCGCGGGCGCACATCCAGTGATACACGGTTCTCAGGCGGTAGGGCTTGTACTGGATCGTCCCTCGGGCCCGAGTCGCCGATTCTTCCTTCGGTAAGAGGTTCGTTGTGCGGCAGCGCTCGAACTGATACCAGACAAAGGTGGCAACGGGCGGCGTCAGTAGCCGTCGGCAGACAAAGGCTTCCGTCAGCTCGGAAAGTCGCTCGCGAAATTTCGGGGCTGGGTCGGTCAGTAAACTGGGTACCTCGAATACACGGTTGAATAGCGACTCGTAGAGTGAACTGGAATTGCCGCGCTCCGACTGATAGCTGTCCAGCATCTCGCGGCCGGCGATGAAGAAGAAGCGGGCCTGGCCTTCGGTGATGAAGTTCTTGATCGTTGACAGGAGTTCATCCACCCGTTCCTTGCGCTTATAGACCTCGCGGGTCGTCCAGGTTGGGAACGCCCCGTCGTTGTCAGCGGCGTCCGCCTGGCGGCGACGGTCGAGGTCGCCCGAGTAGTTCCGCGTACCAGAGATCTTGTCCAACTCGTCGAAAACGAATACCACGTCCGGACGCCCGAAGCCGGGCCATACCCGGCGGCACTCGCGCAGGACACCGAGCAACTCGGCCTCGATGCGGTGGGCGTCAAGGGGCGGGGTGGTGAAGTGACGCGTGAAGCGAAACCCGGCTCCGGCGTCGAGTCCCTGATCGCTCTCTTCGGTGCGTCGGCCGCGCCTGAGTAGATCGGCGAGCCGACGTTCGATCCGCAGCGGCGTCCGTAACCAGCGACTCCACAGGAAGTACGCCACCAGCAATGGCGCGCCAATCGCGAATATCATCCCAAGGTTGCTCAACACCCCGGCGTGGAGTACCTGGATAGCGGCGTTGGTCTTATCCGCGCCCAGCAAGAGGGTGGAGAAAGACCGCAGCAGCGCACCCAGCGTGCCGAACAATCCAGGAATCAGGACGCCAAGAAGAACATCAAGGAAAGAAAGTGCTGTAACGGCAAGGAATACGGCCAGCATGCTGCTAAGGATGACCCGGGCGGGAGAGCGGCGGACCTCGCGCAGACGGCGATGGAGCAAAAAAGCCGTGTTGTATAAGACCGTGCGTGCGTCCAGGGCCCCCTCGGTGGCTAAGTTGACGTGGACGTGGACGAGCGGGTGGCAAATGCGTTTATAGGTTGATCTAACAGTCTGCGAGAGGGCCGCGGTGTGGTGGCCGGGATGGCGTAGGATGATGGCTAAGGAGTTGATCAACAGATGGCGCAGCGAAATCCAAAAGAACCTTCCCGCGCGAGTCGTCAGCGGAATTCCGAATGGCTCCCGGCGCGGTTTCGGATCACGGTATTTCACTGCGATCCGACCCTTGGCCAGCAGCGCTCGGAAATCGCTGGGCCGCACGAATGGGTCCTGGGGACTGCCGGGCAGCCAAGCGAGGTGTTCCCGAACGCCGTTGTAGATGTCCAGGGCCGTATTGATCAGGGTGGTTTTTCCGGCGCCGCGGAATCCGGCCAGGAGATAGCTGCCGCGTGACTGACGGGTATTCGTCAAGACGGAGCCGAGGTCGCTGAGCAGGTTGTCGCGGCCGACCATGCTGCGGTCTTGGTCGACATCCCCCTCTTCGGGGGTGTGTTGATATTGAAAGGCTGGGAGTGGCAGCGCAATGTGCTGGATCTCCTCGGACTTCCAGGGCGAAGTCTTCTCGGACTTCGAGGGACTCTTTGTCATGGTGGGCTCCCCTGTCTGGCGTGGCGTTTATCTTGTCGACTGCGGGGTCGAGAGTCGCGGGCGGAAGCGCTGGCTGGCTTAGGCCCCTTTCTTGATTGCAATGCCGATGGCGTATGTTTTTGGTTTCTTGCGCCGGCCTTTGGGGCTGGCGTTGGGGACCCTGCCGCGACCCCGCCATCGATATTTCATTTGGAGCCGTCCGCGGCATTGCTTTGATCGGGAACCGGCATCCGGATCACGGACCGTGATCGGGCGTTCTGCGCCGTGGCGAGGATTCGGGCCAGGTGGGCGTCGGTATCCGGATCGCGGGCGCTCTGATGCAGGACCGCCAGGACCGAGAGCAGCCCGGCATGGAGGTCCTCGCGGGGGGGAGCCGCAGGGGGAACCGGAATTCGGAACGCTGAGGGGAGCGGAAGCCAGAGTCCGTCGTGACCGACGAGATCTCCCGGCAGCAAGGCCGCCAACTGCGAGCGACGCGATGGAAGCCGGAAGGCGGTCACGCCCAAGTCGATGCCGTCGACGGACACGGCCGCGTAGAAGGACAGGTGCAGCGGCACCTGGCTCGGCGTGCGATCGTGTGGCCCGAACTCCAAGAGGCGTGGGTGCAAGCGCAGTGCCGTGCCGTCGGACGAAGGTTCCAACTCGACCTCAGCGTAGAGGTCGGGTTGGGCGGAAAGCTGAAAATACTGCAACCACTCATGCGGCCACGCAAGGATGGGGCCATCTTTGCAGCCAGGGGTTTCTTGACCGTCTTGTGTGGCGTCTGGTTGACCTGTTGGTTGGTCAGTGGGAGAAGAAACGCTACTCAGCCAACCCTTGAGCCAGGGGAACTGATTGAATAGCCAATCCTCGAACCCATGGTACCAATCGATCAGCCAACCCTGGAAACTATGGAACCGGTGGATCAGCGAATCCCTAAGCCCATCGGACTGTTCGACCAGCCAATCCGTTAACCTCGGAAACCGATCGACCAGGTGATCCTGAAAGCGATCAAGAGGGGTCTCGTCTTCGCAGTCAGTATCCGCTTCGGTCTTGCTCTTGGCTTTCTGGCGTTGGTCCGGGCAATGCTTGGGGGTCGGCAGGGGAGGTTCGCCCGTCTGGCTTGGAGGCTCGCATTTCGTGTCTGGCGCACATGGGGGCTTCCATGCAACAAAGGTTCCCGCAATAAGCACGAGACACAGGCCTTGCGGTATATCTGCCTTGATGGGCGAATTCAAGTCACGAGAGGCTTGCCAGCTCCGCCGAATTGCCCCGGTCTCCGGCGGGCCGTCCAACCAATCGGCGAGCACACTCAATCCGGACCCCTCCCCCGCCGAAGCCGGAGTCCGCGTGGGCGCGTTGCCTTGCGGCGCCGGTGCTGGCTCCGGCGATGGCCGAGATTCAACCGTTCCTGTGGGCGCTGCGTCTTGCGGCTTCTGTGGCGGGTCAGCCGCACCTTTGCCCACCGAATCCGCTAAGGAAGGCGGCGGCTTAGTGACAAGCAAGCTGCTCCGCGGGCATCCGGAATACAAGAAAGCCCGTTGGTCGGGTAGGAAGTTGGCGCAGTCCTGCCCACGCGCAAGCGCCTGCCCCGCCCAAACGGGCGCCACGATCGCCCCGCCGATCAGCAGACGAACCGCGACCCGAGCCCTCCCGGATGCCCGAGTCCGCGGATCAGTCCTGGCGGACCCATCCCGCATTGGCGACGTGCCCCGGCCGATCCGCCGCTCGGCGCACCCAGGAACCGCCATCCGGGCCGGCACATGGCGGGTCAGGGGGTCCGCGCTGTCCTGATGTGCCACGCCCGCGACCGGGCAAAGACTGGCTGTCAGGCTGGTTGATGCTACTTCGAGGAAGAACGAGACCCACGCGACCGCACCGCGTCGGTCATCAAACGCTTTATCCATGCCGACCTCGCAGAAAACCGCCTATTCCACAGGTCAGGAAATGCTATTCGCAGATGCGGCGCTTTGTCTAGCCCCACTCGTCGTTTGGTTGGCCGCTCAGGACCGCGCATTGCGGCTCCGCGGATGTTGGCAGCGAGGGCCATCGGTCCGCACAGCGGACCCTACGGGGTGCGGCCTTGCCGCGCGGGCTGGCGTGCGGACCGATCGCGGTCGACCGGAACCATGATCCTCGACGCCGGCTGAGTCCGCGTGAACAGCCACGCCAGCACCGCGGCGGCGCGCAGCGGGTCGAGCGCGGCCTGAGCGCCTTGCGCCCTCACTGGAGTGAGCACTCGATCATCTGCGCAACCACGCTCGTGTTGACTGGTTTCGTTGGCCCGAGTGGTGACCCGCTCGATGGAATGCCTGCGCGCGCCGCAATGGCGGAAGCCCCTGACGGCGCTGCCCGTCCGCCGGGGGGTCGGCGCGTCCTCTGGCCCCGCCTCAGAGCCCCAGCTTCTTCTCCAGGTAATGAATATTGGCCCCGCCGGCCTCGAAGGCGGCGTCGCGCAGGATGGTGCGCTGGAGCTTGATGTTGGTGTCGATGCCTTCGATGACCGTCTCGCGCAAGGCATTGCACATGCGGGCGATGGCGACCTGGCGGGTCTCTCCGTGGGCGATCAGCTTGCCGATCATAGAGTCGTAGTGGGACGGGACCGTATAGCCGGAATAGATGTGGGTGTCCATGCGGATGCCGGGGCCGCCGGGGGCGTGGAATTCGTTGATCTTGCCGGGGCTGGGGCGGAAGGTATCGGAGTGCTCGGCATTGATACGGCACTCGATCGCATGGCCGCGGATGGTGATGTCCTCCTGCGCGTAATGCAGGTGCTCCCCAGCCGCGATCAGGATCTGCTCTTTCACGACGTCCACCCCGGTCACCATCTCGGTCACCGGGTGTTCCACCTGGACGCGCGTATTCATTTCGATGAAATAGAAGCGCCCGTCCTCGTAGAGGAATTCAAAGGTACCGGCGCCGCGGTAGCCGATGTCGCGGCAGGCTTGGGCGCAGCGCTCGCCGATCTCGGCGCGTTGCGCCGCGGTGATGCCGGGGGCCGGGGCCTCTTCGACCACCTTCTGGTGGCGGCGCTGCATGGAGCAGTCGCGCTCGCCCAGATAGACGGCATGGCCGTGCTGGTCGGCCAGCACCTGGAATTCGATATGGCGCGGGTTCTCCAGGTACTTCTCCATGTACACCATGTCATTATTGAAGGCGGCCGCGGCCTCCGCCCGGGTCAGCGAGATGGCGTTGAGCAGGGTGGCCTCGGAGTTCACCACCCGCATGCCGCGCCCGCCACCGCCGCCGGAGGCCTTGATCATGATCGGATAGCCGATGGCGCGGGCGATCTCCAGGGTGCGCTTCTTGTCCTGGTCGTCCAGGGGGCCGTCGGAGCCGGGCACGCAGGGGACGCCGGCCGCCTTCATGGCGGCGATGGCGGAGACCTTGTCGCCCATCAGGCGGATGGTCTCGGGGCGCGGGCCGATGAAGATGAAGCCGGAGCGTTCCACCCGTTCGGCGAAGTCGGAATTCTCCGACAGGAAGCCGTAGCCCGGGTGGATGGCCACGGTGTCGGTGACCTCGGCGGCGCTGATAATGGCCGGGATGTTGAGGTAGCTGTCGCGCGAGGCCGCGGGTCCGATGCAGACCGACTCGTCGGCCAGCAGGACGTGCTTGAGATCGCGGTCGGCCTCGGAATGGACGGCGACGGTGCGGATGCCGAGTTCACGGCAGGCGCGCAGGACGCGGAGCGCAATTTCGCCGCGATTGGCGATGAGAATCTTCTCGATCATGGCTGGCATGCTGGGGTTGCCTGTGGGCGGTGGCCGGCTGGTGCTGGATGGCGCGCTGGGTCCCGGGTCGGGAGCGGTCCCGACCGGGTAGTGCGGGGGCGGATCACTCGATGACGAAGAGCGGCTGGTTGTACTCGACCGGCTGGCCGTTCTCCACCAGGATGCGGCGGACCGTGCCGGCGCGCTCGCATTCGATCTGGTTCAGGATCTTCATCGCCTCGATGATGCACAGGGTGTCCCCGGCCTTGACCTTCTGGCCCTCCTCGATGAAGGGGCCGGTGCCCGGCGAGGGGGAGCGATAGAAGGTCCCGACCATGGGCGAGCGCACGACCTCACCGGCCAACCCGTCGAGCAGTTCGTCGCCGGGCTTGACCGCGCCGGCGGCCGGGGGCGCGGCGGTGGGCGCGGGGACCTGTTGCATCGCCATCCCCTGGGGCATGAACAGGGAGGTCGCGCCGCCGTGGCGGCTGATGCGTACCGACTCTTCACCCTCGTGGATCTCGATCTCCGCGACATTGGATTGCTCCAGGAGTTCGATCAGCTTTTTGACCTTGCGGATATCCATGTTCAGTGATTCTCGGTAGGAGTGGCCGGCGCCAGCCGGTGAAGGGCGGCGCTGAGCGCCAGTTCGTACCCCTGTGCACCCAGTCCGCTGATCACTCCCACCGCGATATCGGAGAAGTAGGAGTGGCGGCGAAAGGGCTCGCGGGCGTGCACGTTGGAGAGGTGCACCTCGATGAAGGGGATGGCGACGGCCAGCAGTGCGTCGCGCAGCGCCACGCTGGTATGGGTAAAGGCGGCCGGGTTGAACAGAATGAAGCGCACGCCCGCGCCGGGGGCGGCCTGGACGTGCTCGATCAGGACGTGCTCCGCGTTGCTCTGCGCGAAGCCCAGGTCCTGGCCGGCGTGCCGCGCCTGCGCGCGCAGCCGCTCCTCGATCGCGGCCAGGGTGACCTGACCGTAGTGGCCCGGTTCGCGAGTCCCGAGCAGGTTGAGATTGGGTCCGTTGAGGACCAGGATGCTTGCCATGTCGCCGGTGTGCCCGTGCAGGTTCGTGGGTTCTGGGTGACCGTCGCGCCGATCGACGGTCGCCGGGTCGCTGCCGCCGCGCCCCCGAAAGCGGGGCAGCGGCGGCGAATCCCGTCGAATTGTCCGGACTTCACGCGATCATGTCCAGTTCTGCGGCAAATTCCCAGGTGCGTGCTCAGGCGCCCACCCGCCGCAGATGGCGCAGGAACTCGGGCGCCAGCTTGAATCCGACCAGCCGGAGCCTGGTAAGTTCTGCCCCGCTGGGCGAGAAAAACAGGATGGCGGGCGGCCCGGGGAGCCGGAAGCGCCCCTGCATCAGCGCCTGGTCGGCCGCGTCGTTGGCGGTGACGTCCGCCTGGAGCAAGACGAAACGGCCAAGCTCCGCGGCTACCACGGGGTCGCTGAAGGTGTCGCGATCCATCTCCTTGCAGGCGACGCACCAGTCGGCATAAAAATCGAGCATGACTGGGCGCGCGTCCGCCCGGGCGGCGGCCAGTTCCCGGTCCAGGTCCGCGCCGGTCTTGATCCGCCGGAAGCTGACCCCGTGCGCGGCGCCGGTCCCGCTCAGGAGGCCGCGCAGGGGCTGGAGCGTATCGCGGCCGCCCGCCGCGGCGCCCACCAGCATCAGGGCGCCATAGATCAGGAGTCCGATCCCGAGCCCCTTCCAGAGCTTGCCCCAGCCGCTCGCCCCTGGGGGCAGTTGGGTCAGGGCGCCCAGGTAGACCGCGGAGCCGATGAGCAACAGCCCCCACAGCAGCATGGCGAGCGCCGGGGGCAGGATGCGCTCCAGGAGCAGGATCGCCACCCCCAGCAGGGCCACGCCGAAGACCGCGTTGACCGCCCCCATCCAGGCCCCGGCGCGGGGCAGGAGCTTGCCGGCTGAGGTGCCGATGACGATGAGCGGTGCGCCCATCCCCAGGCTCAGGGCGAACAGGGCCACCCCGCCCAGGACCGCGTCCCCGGTCTGGCTGATATAGATCAGGGCGCCGAAGAGCGGCGGGGCGACACAGGGACCCACGATCAGGGCCGAGAGCAGCCCCATGATGGCGACCCCGATCAGGGTGCCGCCGCGCTGCCGATGGCTGAGCGCGGCGATCCGGACCTGGAGGCTGGAGGGCAGTTGCAGGCGATAAAACCCGAACATGGACAGGGCCAACAGGACGAAGACCAGGGCGAAGGCGCTTAAGATCCAGGGGTTCTGGAATACCGCCTGGAGGTTGGCCCCGAACAGCCCCGCCAGGACCCCAGCGGCCGTATAGGTCAGGGCCATGGCCAGGACATAGACGAGCGATAGGGTGAAGGCCTGGCGGGTGCGCAGGTGCGCCCCCTGGCCGACGATGATGCCGGACAGGATCGGGATCATCGGGAAGATGCAGGGCGTGAAGGCGAGCAGGAGCCCGAAACCGAAGAACAGGGCGACCACTGCCCACAGGCTGTCGCCGGCCAGGACCGCGGCGATCCGGTCCTGTTCGGAGGGCGCGTCGGCGGCGTCCGGTGCCCCGTCCGGTGCCCCGTCCGGTGCCCCGTCCAGCCCCAGGTCACCGCCGTCCGCCATCTTGGCCCCCGGCGCCTTGTCCGCCGTCGCCCCGGTCGGCAGCGTCGGCAGCGCGAGTGCGACCCGCCGCGTCTGGGGTGGGTAACAGATGCCCGCCTCCGCACAGCCCTGGTACCTGGCCACCAGGGTCACCTCGGTGGCGGTGTCGGACCGGCGCACCAGCGGCAGCGACAGCGCCACCCGGCCACGGTAGATCGCGACTTCACCGACACTGCCGTCGGGCCGGATCCCGTCCTTCTCGACTTCGCCTGGAGGGAGTTGGAAGGCCCCGAGGCTGACCCCGGCCGCCCCCTCGAGGGCGAGGCGGATCTCATCGCGATAGAGATAGGTCCCCGGGGCCAGGTCCCAGGCCAGTTCCAGCCGGTCCGGGGCAGCCACCTGCGCCTGGAAGCGGAAGGCCTCCTCGGCGGTCGGGATCTCCGCGTCCCGCGCGAACGGGGCCGCCGTCGCGATGGTCTTGCCGAGGGCCTGGGCGCGGGCGCCGCCGGGCGTCGACAAAGGTCCTTCGCCCGTCGTCGGCTGGAGTGCCGGTGGTGGCTCGGTCGGCGGCGGCGCCGGGTCGACCGCCGCGACCGGGGCCGGAACCGTGGGCAGCCTGACCGTGAGGCGCTCCCGCTGGGGCGGGTAGCAGAGACCGGCATCGGCACAGCCCTGGGACCCTACCTCCAGGGCCAGGGTGTCCCCGCTCCCCGCCTCCCGCAGCAGCGGGAGCCGCACCTCGAGCGGGTCGCGATAGACCTGCATCGCCCCGAAATAGGCGTCCTGCTTCGTCTCCGCGGCCGGCAGAACCGGGGTGCCGAGCACGATCCCCGGGGTCTGCGCCGTGAAGCGCAGCTTGTCCCGGTACAGGTAATAGCCGGGGGCAATGGTCCAGCGCACCAGGAGCGTGTCGGCGCCGTCGGCCTGTGCCGTCACCCGGAAGGCCTGCTCCGGCGGGAGAAAGTCGTCCTCGGCCAGGGCCGACGCGCCGACCAGGACGAACAGCAGCAGGAGGGGCAGGGGCCAGCCCCGGGGGTGTCGGCGCGGGGGCGGGGCCCCGGCGCTCAGGTGTCTGCTTGCGTGCATTGCGTCATCCAGGTCAGGTAGTCGGGCAGCCCCGCGGTGATCGGGAGCGCGATGATCTCCGGGACCTCGTAGGGGTGCAAGGCGCGCAACCGCTCGGTCAGGGCAATGAGGCGCCCCGCCACCGTCTTGATCAGGAGCAGGACCTCCGATTCGCGCTGCACCGCGCCCTGCCAGCGGTAGATGGACGTCAGCCCCGGCACCAGGCTCACGCAGGCGGCGAGGCGCTCCTCCACCAGGGCCTCGGCGATCCGGGTCGCGCGCTCCTGGTCCGGGCAGGTGCAAAATACCAGCCGGTAATCGGTCTCTGTGGTCATGGGGCTCCTCATGCGGGTGCGGGGCGGCGGCCGGGCGTCGGCGGACTGTGGGATGATAAGGCGCCGGCCCGCCCTTGGCTGCTACTTGAACGCGCCGGTTGGGCACAAATCTCCGACATCCTATGGGCGCATGCATCCGCCCCCGGATCGATGCCGACCGCAACCCCCCGTGGGGACCCTGTCCCGCCGCGGCCGGACCGCCGCGCCCCCATCCACCCAGAGGCCCCTACCGTGCCATTCTTTCTCGCGTTGTTCATCGGCCTGCCCCTGATCGAGGTCTACTTCCTGATCCAGGTCGGCTCAGTCATCGGCGCCGTGCCGACCATCGCGCTGTCCATCCTGTGCGCGATCCTCGGTGCCTGGCTGGTCCGCCGTCAGGGCTTCAGCGTCCTCATGCGGGTGCGCGAATCCCTGGCCCGCGACGAGGTCCCGGCCCTGGAACTCCTGGACGGCGCCCTGCTACTGATCGCCGGCCTCTTCCTGCTGCTCCCCGGGTTCCTTACCGATGCGGTCGGCTTCCTGCTCCTGATCCCGCCCCTGCGCCGCTGGGTGGTCCGCCGCTACGTCAAGGTCATCCCGGTGCGCACCCATGGCCCCGGCGCCGAGCGCGGACCCCGGGTCATCGAAGGGCACTTCCGGCGGGTGGATAAGGGTTGACCAAGCCCTGAGTGCGCATAGACTTGCAGTCAGCTTCCCCAACCTGAGCCACCACCGATGCCGACCATGACCCTGCGGCTGAGCGAGGAAACCAGCGCGGCACTCGCGGCCCTTTCAAAGGCTACCGACTGTTCAACGTCCAGCTTGGCGGTGCAGGCCATCGACGAGTACCTGCGGCTCAATGCCTGGCAGGTGGCGGCGATCCGGGAGGGCCTCGCCGAGGCCGAGGCCGGTGATTGCTTGGCCCATGAAACGCTCAGGCGGCATTGGGAGCTCCGTAGGGCCCGCTGTGCGGACCAACGACCTCGCGGTTACCGCGAACGTCCGGCACCGACCCGGTGGGAGCGGCTTTAGCCGCGACGAGGCCTCGCAGGTTGCCCGAGCGTCGCGGGTTACCGCGGCCTTTCATGTTCCAGGGTGACGGACAGCCCCCATGGCCGTCAGCTCGGTGACCGGAATAATGACCCCGGCCGCGGTCCCGGAAGCCCCGCTTCCGGTGCCCCCATTGCGGACTCGCCCGATCAATGACCGCCTGATGGATACAATGACTCCGCCATCCCCAGAATGAGCGGCGCCTGCGCAACGAGTTCCCGCCACTGCGCCGGGATGCCGCCGAGCCCATACCAAGCCCCCGCGATCTGCCCATAGATGGCCCCGGTGGTATCCGCATCGTCCCCCAGATTGACCGCGGCCAAGGCCCCGGCGGCGAATGAATCGGTGCGGTGAAAGGCCCAGAGGGCCGCCTCCAGGGCCTCCACCACGAAGCCCGTGCCGCGGATCGCAGGCGGCTCCTTGGCCTTGAATGAACCCGCGGCGACTGCCTCGATCTCCGGGCACAGGGGTTCCCGCCCCCAAAGCTCCGGCACCGGGCTGTAGTGCGCGCCGAGCAGGGTCTCCTTGTCCACGCCGTTCAGTGCCCCGACCAGGATGCCGGCCATATAGCGGCAGGCGTCCAGGCAGGTCCGCACTCCGTGCGTGGTGCGGGAACTCTCGGCCGCCAGGGCGATGGCTTGCTCGGGGTCCCCCGCAAAGGCCATCGGGATCGGGGCCAGGCGCATGATGCAGCCGTTGCCGGCAGAGCGCGGGTCGGTGGAGCCGGCGAAGGGGTCGCCGGTCTGCTCGAAGCGCGCGAGCGCACCGCGGGTGGCGTTGCCGATGTCGAAGCAGGTTCCGGTGACGCTCAGATGCCCCTCACGCCACCAGCGCACATAGCGGCGCATCTGGTCGCCGGCGTCGAAGCCCCGGCACTCGATCAGGCTCTCGGCCAGGCACAGGGCCATGGAGGTATCGTCGGTCCACTCCCCGGGCTTCAGACCGAAGGGTCCGCCGCCCACAATGCCGCTGATCGGCTCGAAGCTCCCCGGGGAGCGGAACTCAAGGGTGGTGCCGAGTGCGTCCCCGGCGGCCAGGCCGAGGAGGCAGCTGCGGTAGCGGTCGAGTGGGGTCGGGTTCATCGGTTGGTCCGCTCCTGGGTGGGGGCGCGTGCGATTCGGGGGTGGGGGGTCGCGATCTTCAGTCAGGCGTCGCCGCAGCCCGCTGCGCCGCATCGAGTCGATCCAGCTCAGATGCCAGATCGGCCTGAGCCTTCTCCAGAAGTGCTTGAATCTCAATTCGTGTGCTCGTCCGCAGCCGCGCCATCCCCAGCGTTTCCCGCATGGTGGTCTCAGGTTCGGGGAGGCGTTGCGCCAGGATCTGCCGCGCCAAGCCGAGCTTTTCAGGAATTGGCACGTCGGCCCATCCGCGCGTTGCGCCGTTGATCTCCAATCCACGAAACGGTGTCCACTCTGACGCGATTCTGTCTTTTGGCCACAGCACTGCGTCATCGCCTCCTCCGTGCGTTTGGGTACGCGTCCCCTTAAGCGTCCCCTGGATGGTTCGTTTGATCTCAGAACCGGTTCGTTGAAACCCGTGCAGTCGTGCGACGCGTTCGCAAAGGAATTTGGACGTGATCGGTCCTTCGCCGTCAATGATTTCCCAGGCGATCAACCGCAAGGTTTCCCGGTACGAGTGGTCGTAAAACCGCGAAGGGTCAGCTTGACTTCTGGTCTGCTCTCCCCGCGCGCCAAAATTGTGGGCGATGTCCGTCGGCTCGAAATCCAAAGTCCCCTGCAAAGTTAGGCTCGTAATTGGCGCCCGGACTTCCCTTTCGAGCGCGAACGGATCTGTGATAACACCCGCCTGCTGGGCGGTGCTGGTTCCTGCCTCTGGGTCATCAGCGGAGCCTGCTAGATGCTGCGCGGTCCCCACTTCATCCTGTTCCGGTTCGTTGGTCTCCAATTCACCCAAGTTGCCAGCGATCGCTTCACGATTCCCGGCGGCAGGCGCCAGTACCTCACCATCCCCCGCTTGGTCCTCCGAGCCGAGTGTGACATCGAATACTCTATACTCTGTGAAAATGTCGTCTGATGCCTGGGCGCCAATCGGCGTAATGCCCATCACGCCGAGACGTTCCACCAGGTTGCCCCACCAATAGCCACGGTCCGATATCCATTGACTTCCGAACACTCGCCAAAAGGTCCACCCCGCCCGCTCGAGCACGGCTTGACGGGCCATGTCCTCATCCCATTTGTCTGGACCGTGCCAGCGATCTCCGTCGAGTTCGATGGCCAAGCGTCGGTCGTCCGCCCCTTCCACGACGAGATCGATACTAAATGGTCCCGCTTTCACCTGCGAGCGAACTCGGTAGTTTGCCTCGATCAGGCGCCCGCAGACCTCCCGCTCGAACCCCGATTCGCAGCGATCGAGAACCGAGGTCCCGGCGTAGCCACCCCCTCCCGGCATTGGGTCGGCAAAATGATCAAGCACGGCGAGTTTAAGATCCCCAGATTTGAGGTCGATCCGCGACACCGAGTGCACCAGATACAGTCGGTCGCGCGCGCGGCTGAGCGCTACGTTGAAGCGTTGCCCATCTTCCCTGGTACCTTGTAGAACTGCCGTTCCCGGACTCGCAACCATGGATAGAAAAACGATGCTGCGCTCCTGGCCCTGCATCGTCCTGCTGTCGCCGCAGACGATGCGCATACGCTCCATCGTCTCGGTTCCCACTCGCGGGTCCTCCATCAGCCTTCGCTGGATCAGCTCTGCCTGCTCACCGCCAATCAGCGAGATAACCGCCACGTCCCGCTTGGCGTGCGCCGGGTCGTGGGCGATTGCGGCAATCTCATCGACGATGAATCGCGCCTCATCTTCATTCGTTTTACCCTTGCGCTTAGCACCTTTCACAAATACGTCTACCAGGGGTGGATCGAAACGTTCGGAGGGCCTTGGTACGCGGATGGGAGTCAGTCGCCCGTTATAGAAGCGGGTCGAAAACTGGATGATCGGCTCAACGCAACGAAAGTGTTCGCGGAGCATTAGATGGCTCTTGGGATACATTTGCATTGCGATATCGAAAATCGACGTCTTCTCATCAATGACATTCCTATTCGGTAGCCCGTTGAGATGCACGAAGCGTAATACGTCGATCTTGTTCTGAGGGATTCCGACCGGCGTAGGGCTCACCTGTTGTTCGTCACCAACGATCAGATGCTTTTTTCCCCGCGCCAGCGCCGCAATCGCGGTCACGTCCGACTGCGATGCCTCATCAAGAATCACCAAGTCAAAGTCGCCGAGTTCCGCTGGTAGTTGCTCGGCGATTTTGTGTTCGGGCATGATCCAGACCGGTGCCGCTGGCGCGGCTTCCATCGCCGCTTGCCGGATCGCTTTGCGCCAACGCCCCGCGCTCTTGCCCGTGCCTTTCCCGAGCCTGCGGATCGCTGCGGTGAAGGTGGCGAGTGCGCTCAGTACTGACCCGTGCAGACGGGGCTTAAGTCCTAACAGAGTGCGTGCCCGGATCAGGTGCTCAAAGCGCTGCTCGCGACGTCGGGCCAAGTCCATTTTCTTCTCCCGCCAGAAATCCCCGTTACCCAGCGCGATAATGCGATCCAAACGACCACGCATGACCGCCCAATCCCATGAATTTCGCCAGCGCTCCGGCAACACCCGCTTCGCCTCCGCCGGATTTGCGAGGCATGCGTGCGCCCAGTCGAGCGCCCCCGCCTCCCGCAGCGCCGAAAGGTCTCTCCCGACCTGCACCAGATCTTCGTGAAGCCCGCGCAAGCGGATGATCTCCCCCGTGATTGCGTTGCGTCTATTGACAATGCTAGTCTCGCTCGTGCTCTCGATGCCGAGCGCATGACGAAGTTCGTGGATGGCGTGGTGCAGTGGCTGCTGACCTGCTGCGGCAATCGCTTCGAGATGGCCGAGCGTAGCGGGCTGGACGTACGCGTCCTTCATGTTGGCTCGCAGGGCGCGCAGGAGGCGCCCGATCTCCAAATTGGCGAGGCAGGTGTCGATGTCGATGTCGCAGGGGAACAGTCGCTTGAGGCGATCTAGCGTCGCCGGCATGTCTTCGATCATCGCCGTCAGCGACCCAATGCTTGACCTCGCTGCTTTTACTGCCGCCAACAACTCATAAGGTGTCGTTGGTAGCGGCGGCAAGCGCCTTACTGCGGTCTCCGGGCTCCAATAAGATTCGATCTGCGGGCGTACCTCCTCAATCTTCAGGGCCTCGTAGACCAGCGCCCAATGATCCTTCCCTTCTGGATGAACACCATTCACGCGAATGCTATCGACCGCCGCCACCAAGCCGCTCTTGAATACTTTCGCGAGTCCAGGGACCGGCGACTTGCCAACCCGACCGCGCGCCGCCGCATCAAGTAGCATCGACAGGTCTTCTGCGCCTGCCTCGTACGTGATCTGTCCAGGTATGCGATCTCGGATCAGACTCCAGACTGCCTCGATCCGTGAAGTCGTCGTCGGCGGTGTCCCCCGGTTCAACGTCGCGCGCATCTGTGAGGCCGCAAACGACAGTTCCCAGTGCTCCGCACCCTCTAGCCTCTTGCCCAATCGATCTAGGACGGCATAGCAGCCTCTAGCCGTGGCCTCGGATTCAGCGGTGTCTCTGGCCATCGGCGGCTCGCCCGACAGATCTTCGTACGGGCGTGTGTTGTGTTCGCGCTCACACTTGTGTGCATCAATGAGTTCCGCAGCAGTAGGAAGGGCGGAGGTTTCGGGCACGCTAGCCTCGAGATAAACGAGGTCGTCGCCCATGCTCGGCAAAGTAATGCGCAGCCGCTCAATGATCTCATCCAACCCCTCAGGTGGCGCCGCCGGGGGGCGATCGGTCATCCAAACATGCACTGGTTCCAACCCTGCGATGGTTTCTGCCATCTCCATCGCGGTGCGGTTTTCGCCGGCCCAGCGCAGCGGCGCCAGGTTCTGCTCAGCGATCTCCTTGAGGCGCTGATCGCAGGTGCGTGATTCCACGTCTATCTCAAGGATCTCGGCCTCAAGCTGGTTAATTTCGTCCCGAGTCTGGCTGACGTTGAGCGATACGACATCGTCGGATAGTCGCTGAATGGCGTCTTCCAATTGTTTGATCCCTTCCCGATCGGATGCGACGGAAGCGATGACAAGTCTGGCGAGTTCCTTCGGGAGCTTGTCCCGAACTGCGGCAATCGCCTCGGCGGTTCGTGCCGTCACCAAGACCCGCTGCCCGGTCGCCATGAAATGCCCAATGATGTTCGCAATCGAGTGGGTTTTACCCGTCCCCGGCGGCCCCGTCACCGTCACGACATCCTCGGTCTCGAGCCGGTCGATGATCTGGGCTTGTTCTTCATTATAAGGGAGCGGGAAGAAGTAGACCTTCCGTTCCGGGATATTCTGTGTAGGGCCTCGTTTGCCTTGCGAAGTCGCCTGCACTGAGTTATGCCAATGGCTAGAGATGTCAGCGAAGTGCGTGCGAGTGAGCCCCCAATCATCGCCGTCGGCTATGGACTTATCGGGTGCCGTAGCGACGTAACCGAGCAAGCTCTTGGGTAGCGCATCGTCATCCTCGGTCTTGTCGATCTTTCTACGCAGCCGCTCGAGATCCTGTTCTCGCGTGTTCTCCGATCGCGCCCGCCCGTATATGGCCCAACTGGAGTACAGTGCTAAGTCCTTTTCGGGGCTCTTTACCGCCTCGCCATCGCGCAGATGCTCTCGCGTGATATGTCGACCTTGGAGGAGACTCGCCGCTAAGTCGAGGAGCCCCTCCCATGCATCGGGCTGATAAGGTGAAACCTCATCGTCCCCCTCGGTGATTGTCGCGAACAGCGCTTGGACTTTGTGCTCCGCCGCCGCGGAGCCTTCCACGTCCAGATGTATGAAGGGTTTCATCGCGAGGCTTGGGCTGACGTCCCTTGGTCGGATCGCCAATGTCCCTTGCTCCAGCACCTCAATGTCGACTAATTGCTCGATCAGCGGCATGTCGATGGTGGCTTGAGGGTGCTGCCAGCGCGCGAGCCCAATGCCCCATACCAACTCAGGAGGCGTTGCAGCGGCCCCGCCGTGAACCATGTTGTGTAGCTTGAAGAGATGGTTGTAGAGCTGTATGGATTTGCGCACTGGCCGCTCTTGACGCGCCCAGCTCTCCCATGGGCCCTGACACCATTCCTCCAGCCCGGCGCGGATGGCATTGAGCCGCTCGATGCGTAAGACAATCGTCACCAGGTTGCCAGGCGTGGCCTCAATATTTCCCTGGTCCTTGGATATGGTGTGGACATCTTCGATATCTAGGAGATTCGCCTCGCAGAGGTCCGACGCCTCTTCGATATCCGCTTCCCGCACAATAACCTGTTTGAGGCTGGGTGGCTTGTGGGGATCGTCGACACGACCATCGAGCCATTCACCCAGCGTTTCCTCGGGCATCGGCGGTTGGCTCTCACGCAAACGTTGGAGCATGAGCCAGTTATCTGAGTCGACATTCAATCCGATGCCTGGAAGGCCAGCCATCTCGCTTTCGAAAAAGCACCCAAGGCCCGTATCTCGCATCCGCAAGACAAGTTGGTCGCGTGCGGCGAGTACGCCTTGTGCGAACCGGAAGAGACCTGAAAGCTTGTCCCGATCCGACATTCTCTAACCTCCGAACTCCGTACTTAACGCCTGTCGACACCGCAAAGATCAACCCGATCATGTTGGTGTGGATCATGCCACAGCCTGGGTCCATAACGACATACGCACGCAAGATGGTCTAAAGATGCTTCCGTCCAAGCCGATGTTATCGCGGGCTCGCGGCGGACGGGACATTCTGCTGTTAACCATGTGGTTATTCCGGTGCCTCCAAACGCTTGGGGCGGGTTTTAACCCCCGTCTCGCCTGTTGCCACCAGCTCACGCAAGCCGCCTGGCGGCGGCTGGCCGACAGGATGTCGGCGCTCCCGGGGCTGCCCGCCCGAACTTGGGGCGCAACGGCCGTCCGCGGGGCACCCCGCGCCCGCCCTCGGTGCAGCAACGCTTGACACCTGGGGGAATACCGGGGACAGACAACGAGGAATACCGGGGACAGACAACGAATACCGGGGACCGAATACCGGCACGAATACCGGGGACAGGCCACAGTTTCTTGCTTTTCTTGCGGCAACATAAGAAACCGTGGTCTGCCCCGCGAATTCGTCCCGCGAATTCCTTGGTGTCGATGACTGCGCGTCTAGCTGTCATCGGCAAGCAATCGGGTCAATTCTTCCTCGGTGAGCCCGTGCTGCTCAGCCATCTTGCCCACTTGGCTCATCGTGTCGAGCAGCCGTTCGGCATAGAATACACGCATCGCCTCATAGTCTTCCGGAGAGACCATGACGCCAACGACATGCCCGCGGCGAGTGACGCGAACCGGCTCGCGCCGGACATGATCGAGTAATTCGCGAAAGTTCGATTTCGCATCACTTGCGGTTATCGTCTGCATAGAATCTATTCCGATCAAGCCACGACTCGAATACCAAGGCCCGCGGTCTCACCCCGGCCGGCCGCCGCGCAAGACCAGGGCGGAAAGGACCAGGTTGGTGTCGATCACGACACGCGGGGGGCGGTGCGCCTCGGCCGCGGGGCCGCCCGTCAGGCCCGGGCGCCCTGCCGTGCCCAGGCGACGGCGTCGTCGATGTCCGCCTCGGAGAGATTCAGTTCGGCCAGCTTGGCCCGCACGGCGTCCGCGCGCTGGACGCGCACGGGCGTGAGTATGATCTGGTCGTCGCGGGTTTCCACCTGGAAACACTCGGCCCGGCCCACCGCCTCGGTCACGGCCTTGGGCAGGGTGAGTTGGTTCTTGGCCGTCAACTTGGCGAGCATCGGATCGGCTCCAGGTAAGGATTCCTCACTCTAGCGCTCGGTGGCGGCGTCGGCAACGGCGGCGGCCGATACGGTGGGCGCCGGGATCACCCAGGCACGGGCGTATCAACCTGGAAAAAGCAGCTCGGCGGCAGAAACGCAGACAACACAGACGAGAATCAGTAGTTTGAGATTGGTTATTTGCCCACCTTTGGGGGAAACCCGGCGGAATACGCACGCTCTTGTCTTATTTGCGTTTATTTGCGTTCATTTGCGGACAAATGCTCTTTCCAGGATCAATCCTCCACCGGCTCGGCCCACAGGTCATGGTCGCCGGAGTCGGTCACCACCACCTCGATGAAGTCGCCCGGGTCCAGTTCCCAGGCCCCGGGGATGACGACGACGCCATCGATCTCCGGGGCGTCGCCGACGCTGCGCGCGATCACCTCGTCGTCGCCCACCTCATCCACCAGCACCGTGAGTCGGCTCCCGATGCGCGCGGCGAGCTTGTCCCGACTGATTGCCGCCTGGACCTCCATGAAGCGGGCCAGGCGCTCCTGTTTGAGTTCCTCCGGCACCGGGTCGGGCAGTTCATTGGCCGCCGCGCCTGCCACCGCGGAGTAGGGGAAACAGCCAACCCGGTCCAGGCGGGCGGCGCGGATGAAGTCCAGCAGGCACTCGAACTCGGCGTGCG